>JAEEGK010016711.1_pt1 | contig 16083 bp, 10 predicted proteins | sample 8958771 | NCBI WGS metagenome assembly JAEEGK01 (sample SAMN16246547, study PRJNA631951) | gut metagenome | biome: gut microbiome; feature: rumen; material: SC-attached | host: Bos | place: Iran: Karaj | collected 2018-10
GATGAACAGGCTCAGCAGGGCGCGCCAGACATTGCCGGCCACCATATCCGCAGCCCGGAAGCCCAGGTACACGACGGAGAGCACGGCGAAGGTGACCAGGGCCGTGACGAACTGCTTCCACCCGCGGTTGAAGTAGCGGAATGACAGGACGGCGACCATCCCCGCCACGAAGAACATCACGAACAGCACGGGGCCGTCGTGGCTGAAGATCAGCAGCGGCAGGAGCGAGACCACATACACGGGCACGACCACGCGGTTGCGCATGAAGGCCTGCAGCAGCAGGGCGGACAGCGTGAACGGGACGAACATCAGGTAGCGTTCGTTGACGCGGATCAGGATCAGGGTCACCAGCGCCGTCAGCAGGAAGACCACGATCAGGTAGGGATACCGGGAATCTTCGAAGATCCGCGGATTGTTGAAATAGATCGACAGACACAGCAGCACGAGGATCGCCAGGGCGATCAGCACGTTGCCGAGCAGCAGCAGGGCAGGCGGCCCCAGATAGCCCACGTTGGCTTCGAACTCGCGCTTGTAGGAGTCCAGCATCTGGGCGATCTCGCCCGTGACGATCTCTCCCTCCTGCACGATCAACTGGCCGGCGTTGACGTAGCCGGAGGTCGGGGAGATGACCGGCGTGGATTCGGCGTGGACCAGTTCGGTGGTCTGCTCGTCGAATAGCAGGTTGGGTACCAGCAGGTCGTACACGCCCTCGGCGCGGAACAGCGAATCCACGTTGACCCGGGAGAGCGCGGCGATGTCGGAGAGCAGCCGCGCACGGGCTTCCGTGAGCCGGTACACTTCCGTGGTGGGGCTCTTGACGGCGCGCTTGTCGCGCTGGATGTAGATGACCTCGGGCTCCTCCGCATTGCGGCGGCGGGAGCCTTCGTCGGCCATCACGCCTTTCTGGTAGATGGCGCGCATCTCGGAGACGGTGGCGCTGCGCAGGTTGCCCAGCTCCAGGCGCTCCGCGGCGCGGAGGTTCCGCGAGACGATCTCGTCGGAAAACTTGTAATAAGGGATCGCCGCCTCGGTAGCGTTGGCACGCTCCTCGCGCATCTGTTCGTCCGTCTTGTAGATCGGGAAGTCGAACTGCGCATACAAGGTCTCGTATTTCCAGGCGCGGCCCTTGCGGTAATCGTAGGCGAACTTGGCGTTACGGGGCATCAGCAGGACCAGCAGCAGGAAAGCGACGCCGAGCGGGAGGAGGAGGCGGAGTTTCTGTCTGTTCATCGGGCGGCTATTTGAAGGGACTGCCCGTCTCGCGGGCGATGTAGCGGTAGATCCAGCGGTCCAGCAGCCTGGGGAACAGGTTGTGGGCCCGGACGGTCGCGCGGCCGAGCAGGGTCAGGATCCGCTTGGTGCGGCGCCGGCGCAGGGCGCGGGAGAGGCGCCTGGCACAGAGCTCGGCGCTCATCAGGCCGGATTCCTTGAGGGGCGTATCCCCCTGCGGGGTCCCGTCGGCGGTGAGCGCCGCTTTGCGGACATTGGACGCCGTGTAGCCGGGCGCGAACACGAGGACGTTGAGCCCGTCCTGGAGATGCTCGATCCGAAGCGAGTCCAGGAAGCCGCGGATGGCGAACTTGGAGGCGCTGTAGCCGGACCGCGCGGGCAGCGCGGCGTAACCGGCGATGGAGATGACCCCCACCACGGTGCCGCGCGCCTCCAGCAAGTACGGAAGCGCATACTTGGTACACTGGACCGTGCCCCAGAAATTGACGTCCATCAGGGTGTGGAGCACCTTGAGGTCCAGATCCTTGAACATCGCGCGCATCGACACGCCGGCGTTGTTGACCAGGATGTCGATGCGGCCGAAACGGGCCACGGTGGCCTCCACCAAGGACTTGCAATCATCCTCCACCGTCACGTCGCACCGCACGCAGAGCACGCGCTCCGGCGGAGCCACGGACGGGGCCAGCTCGAGCATCCTGTCGTAGGAGCGCGCGGCCATCACGACCTTCGCCCCTTCGCTGCCGAACTGACGGGCGGAAGCCAGCCCGATGCCGGAACTGGCTCCCGTCACGATGATGACTTTGTCCTTCAGGCTGTTCATCTAATCGTCATTTCGGCGATGTCGTCGCCGTCGTATTCGCCGGCGTCGAGCTTGGCCTTGATCTCCTTGAAAGCGTTGAGGGTGTATTCCACGTCTTCCATCGTGTGGGCGGCCGTGCTGACGATGCGGAAGATGACCATTCCCTTCGGGATCACCGGATAGATGACCACCGAGCAGAAGATCCTGTAGTTCTCGCGCAGGTCCTTGGCCATCTTCGTGGCCTGGGCCACGCCGCCGAAGATGTGGACCGGCGTCACGCAGGCCTGGGCCTCGCCGATGTCGAAGCCCTCCTTCTTGAAGCCGTCCTGGATGGCGTGGGTGATCTGCCAGCACTTGGCGCGGAGCGCATCGCCCTCCGGAGAGTCGATGATCTCCATCCGCTTCATATTGCCGATCACCAGCGGCATCGGCAGGGACTTGGCGTACATCTGGGAGCGCATGTTGGCGCGCAGGTAGTTGATGATCTTGTGCGGACCGGCGACGAAGCCGCCGATCGAGGCCATCGACTTGGCGAAGGCGCCGATGTAGAGGTCGATCTCGTCCATGCAGCCCAGCTGCTCGGAGGTGCCGCGGCCGTGCTCGCCGAGCAGGCCGAAGCCGTGGGCGTCGTCGATCAGGATGCGGAAGGAATACTTCTTCTTGAGGGCGGCGATCTGGTCGAGGATGCCCAGCGCGCCGGTCATGCCGAACACGCCCTCGGTGATCAGCAGCACGCCGCCGCCGCTCTCCTCCGCCACCTTGCAGGCGCGGGCGAGGACCTTCTCGCAGTCGGCGATGTTGTTGTGGCGGTATTTGTATTTCTCGCCGAGATGCAGGCGGATGCCGTCCAGCAGGCAGGCGTGGCACTCGGCGTCATAGACGATGACGTCGTGACGGGCCGTCAGCGCGTCGATCGTGGAGACGATGCCCTGGTAGCCGAAGTTGTAGAGGAACGCGTCCTCCTTCTTCTCGAAGCGGGCGAAGGTCTGCTCGAGCTGCTCGTGATAACGGGTATGGCCGCTCATCATGCGGGCGCCCATCGGGTATGCGAGGCCCCACTTCGCAGCCGCCTCGGCGTCCGCCTTGCGGACCTCCGGGTGGTTGGCCAGGCCGAGGTAGTTGTTGAGGCTCCAGTTGAGCACCGGCGTGCCGTTGAAGACCATGTGCGGGCCCAGCTCACCCTCGAGGCGGGGATACATGTAGTAGCCGAAGCCCTGCTCGAAATACTGCCCGATCGGGCCGCCGCTGTCGCGTTCAATCCTGTCGAAAATATCTAACATAGCTCTGTGTGGTTTATGGTTTCGTTACGCGTCGATATTGGCGTAATGTGCATTCTCTTCGATAAACTGGCGGCGGGGCGGGACGTCGTCGCCCATCAGCATCGAGAAGGTCCGCTCCGCGGCGGCGGCGTTGTCGATGGTGATCTTGCGCAGGCGCCGGCGGGACGGATCCATGGTGGTCTCCCACAGCTGGACGTCGGACATCTCGCCGAGACCTTTGTAGCGCTGGACGGTATAGCCCTTGTCCGAGCCCTTGCCCAGGCGGAGGGCCGCCTCCTCGCGCTGCTCCTCGGTCCAGCAATAGACCTCTTCCTTACCCTTCTTGACCAGGTAGAGCGGCGGGGTCGCGAGGTAGACGTAGCCGTTCTTGATCAGGTCGAACATATAGCGGAAGAAGAAGGTCAGGATCAGGCAGGCGATGTGGGAGCCGTCCACGTCGGCATCGGTCATGATGACCACCTTGTGGTAGCGGAGCTTGCTCAGGTCCATGTGCTTCTCTCCGGTCTCGTCCTCCATGGCCACGGTCACGCCGAGGGCCGTGTAGATGTTGCGGATCTCCTCGGAGTCGAAGGCGCGGTCGCCGGAGGCCTTCTCGACGTTGAGGATCTTGCCGCGCAGCGGCAGGATGGCCTGCGTCTTGCGGTCGCGGCCCTGCTTGGCCGTACCGCCTGCGGAGTCACCCTCCACCAGGAAGAGCTCGCACTTCTCGGGGTCGCGCTCGGAGCAGTCGGCGAGCTTGCCGGGCATGCCGGCGCCGCCCAGCGGGCTCTTGCGCTGGACCATCTCGCGAGCCTTGCGCGCGGCGGCGCGGGCCGTGGCGGCCAGCACGATCTTGTCGATGATGGTCTTGGCGAACTTGGGATTCTCCTCCAGGTAGATGTCCATCGCGGCTGCGGTGGCCTGGGACACGGCGGAAGTCGCCTCGGGGTTGCCGAGCTTGGTCTTGGTCTGGCCCTCGAACTGCGGCTCGGCGATCTTGACGGAGATCACGGCCGTGAGGCCCTCGCGGAAGTCCTCCGGGGCGAGGTCGCCCTTGAACTTCTCCAGGAGCTTGTTCTTCTCGGCGTACTGCTTCAGGGAGCGGCTCAGGCCCATCTTGAAGCCCTGCAGGTGCGTACCGCCCTCGATCGTATGGATGTTGTTGACGTAGGAGTAGATCTTCTCGGAATAGCCGTTGTTGTACTGGAGGGCGATGTCGATCGGGATAATCTTGTCGGAATTGACACAGATCGGCTGCGGGATGATCGTCTGGGCGCCGGCGTCGAGGTACTCGATGAACTCGCTCAGGCCCTTCTCGGAGAAGAACATCTCGCTGCGGAAGACCTTCCGGCCCGTAGCCTTGGACTCCCCTGCCTCATCCACCACGAACTCGTCCACGAGCTCGCGCTCGTCGGTCAGGCGGATGTGGATGCCCTTGTTGAGGAAGGCCAGCTCGCGCAGGCGGGCGGCCAGGGTCTCATACTTGTAGGTCGTGGTCTGGGTGAAGATGGTCGGATCGGGATGGAAGGTGATGATGGTGCCGGTGTCGTCCGTCTCGCCCACCACCTGCACGGGTCCGAGGGGCTTGCCCTTGGAGTAGTGCTGCTCGAAGACCTTGCCCTCGCGGTGCACCTCGGCGACCAGCGAGTCGGACAGGGCGTTGACGCAGGACACGCCCACACCGTGCAGACCGCCGGAGACCTTGTAGCTGTTCTTGTCAAACTTGCCGCCTGCATGCAGGACGGTGAGCACCACCTCCAGGGCGGAGCGATGCTCCTTCTCGTGCATGCCGGTCGGGATGCCGCGGCCGTTGTCCCGCACCCGGATGGAATTGCCCTCGAGGATACGGACGTCGATCGTGTCGCAGAATCCGGCCATCGCCTCGTCGATACAGTTGTCCACCACCTCATAGACCAGGTGGTGCAGACCGCGTTCGGCAATGTCTCCGATATACATCGAGGGGCGCTTGCGCACCGCTTCAAGCCCTTCCAGGACTTGGATACTGTTCGCGGAATACTGCTCTTCCGCCAGCTTCATCTCTTCCTTCTCTACCATTATCTGTCGTTAAATCAATAAATCTTGCAAATTTACAAAAAATATCGGTATTTCCTTACAGTTTCAAGGTCAAACCCAGGGTGAAATAGGGTCCCCTTTCGATGCATCCGGGCACCCGCTGGATATCCATCCCGAGCAGGTTGCCGGCCTCGGCCCAGACACCCCAACGGCCGTCGAGGCGGTATTCGCCGGTCAGGCCCAGGTTGACATAGCCGGGAATCGGCTTCGGAGCCGCCCCGACGTGGAACGCGTCGTAGAATCCCTGCCGGGCGGAGGCTGCCTCCACGAAGCCGCCGGCAAAGATGCGGTGCTGCCAGTTGTAGCTGCCGCGCAGATCCGCCGTGAAGGCGGGAGGCGCGAAGCCGAGCATGTCCTCCGGGAAGATCATGTAGGAATACCCGAGTGCACCGTCCGCAGTCACGCGCTCGTCAGCCCAGGCGAGCTTGACCTTCGCATACACGGACTGGAAATCCGCCAGCGTCACATGCCAGTAGTTGGACAGCGGCAGGCCCTGGTAAGAGACGTATCCGGCCTCCAGGCCGTACTGCAGCCTGGAGCCCCAGTGTCCGTCCACGCCGGCCCGTACGCGCAGTTTCTCCCGGGAGAGGAATGTGCCCAGGTTGGCCCGGTAGGCGAAATGGTTGACGTGCTTGACATCGTAGTGGCTCTGCAGGGACTGCCCGCCGCTGACGGCGGCATACAGGGTCAGGTCCTGTTCGATCAGGTCCATCCGGGCCATCACGTCGGGGCTGACCGTGAAACGGTTGTTATCCAGCCACTCGCCGTAGTCCAGGCGGGCGCCGGCATCCAGCTGCACCGGGCCCAGCAGGAAATCGACATGCGGGCGCAGGGCGACCAGGTTCGAGGAGAATCTCTGCGGGGTGCCCGTGCCGAGTTCGCGCAGGGCGTCCATCTCGAAGAGGGCGTCCAGCAGGATGCGGTATTTGCTGTCCAGCACCGGACCGCCGGACACGCCCAGATGGAGGTTGTTCTCCGTCAGGTCGGCATAGGCGCCACCCGCCGGATATTTCTCCCCGGCATAGCGGTAGCGGAAATCCACGTCATAGAAGAGGAAGTCCCCGGGGCGCTCCCGGGACTGGACACGGCCGCCGACGACGGCGGCATTGAACCCGGACCGGAAGAGGACATTATCCGCCTGGCTGAACGCTGCGGAGATCCCTTCGTACCCGAGACGCCAGGACAGGCTGAGCGCCGGCAGCAGGTAGCGTCCGTTGATGCCGGCGCGGGCGCTCAGGTCGCGGCCCGGACCGGACTCCGCCGCAGCGTCGGTCCGGTAGCGGCCGGAGTAGCCGCCGGCATCGGCGAAGACGCCGACCGTCAGGTCCTCCCGCTGCAGGGCCTGCCAGGCCAGCTCCAGCTGCGGATGCAGGGTGTAGCCCGCACCGGCGCGCAGGTACAGCTGGTACCCGTCGTACAGACGGGCCTCCGGCGTCACCCGGATCTCATACGGGGTGAACTCATAGGAGCCCTTGTAGGGCGTGTCGAAGACGGAATAGTCGAAACGGTAGTCGAAGCGGTACAGCGAATCCGGCACCTGCAGGGTGCCGCCCTGCTTCTGGAAGTCCGCGAAGCGGGAGACATAGTCGTTGGTCACCTGCACCGACTGGTTGATGTTCTGCGCGGAAAGCGGCACGCCAAGTGCCAGCGCCGCGAGGGCTATGATGGTCTTTTTCATACGCTTACTCTTGCATTAAAGTGGCGAGACGCTCCAGTCTCATCTTGACGCTCTCCGCCACGTCGTCCGTCCCGCGCTCCGGCTCGTAGCCGTCCCGGATGCTCTCGAACGTGGCCTTGGCCTGGGCATACTGTCCGCGCTCCGCGAACGCGTCGCCCAGGACGATGTAGGCACGGGCCAGCCAGTAGGACTGGCCGCCCGCCTTCTGTGCGAAGGAATAGACTTCGCTGTCCACGGCGTCGAACTTGCCCGTGTCATAGAGGTTCTGGATCACCATGTACTTGGACTCGGCGCCCACGGCCGAGGACGGGTCCGCGCTGAGCTGGCGGAAGAGCGACATGGCCTCGTCGCGGCGCGAGGTGGCCAGGCTGGCCTTGGCCTTCGTGTAGGTCGCCTCTTCCTTCACGCCGGCCGCGAGCCCCTTCTCGGCGGCCACGGCGTCGGCGGCCCGGATCGCAGCCTCATAATCCTTGCTCCGGTAGGCGGAGCGCATCATGCCCACGCGGGCGGTCTGCTTGTTGGCGTCCATCTTGGCGGAGGCGAGCAGGTCTTCGTAGCCCTTGTAGGCATCCTGATAGCGCTCCAGGCCATAGGAAATGTCGGCGAAACGCAGCCGGGAGACCTCGGCGAAGGAGTAGTCGGATTCCGCCCCGGCGGCCTTGGCGTAGAACTCCACGGCCTTCTCCTTCTCGCCGATGGCGTTGTAGGAGTCCGCCAGGTAGAACTCGGCCTGCGCACGGTCGGCCGCATCCGGATAATCCTCCAGGTAGCGGCGCAGCGTCGGGATGGCCTGCTGGTAGTTGCCGGCCAGGTAGAGCTGCTCGGCGGTGTTGAAATACATCTTCTCCCGGTCGGAGTCGCTGCGGCCCTGCGCCAGGGAGTTCTTCTCGACGTATTCGAGGAACTTCTCCGGCTGGCGGCGGGCCTGGTAGATGGACTCGATCGCAAGCAGCGCCTCCTCGGCATACTCGCTCTGCGGCATCAGGGAGACGACCTGTTTGTAGCTCTCCAGCGCGGCGTCGTAGTTGGACTGGTTGCGCCGGACCATGCCGATGCCGATCAGGGCGCGGGCCACGTAGGTATTGTCCTTGGTGGTCTCGCGCAAGCGGGTGAAGGTGCGGATGGCGTCGTTGTTGTTGCCCAGGTCCATCTGCGCGCGGCCCAGCTCGTAACAGGCCTCGTTGTAGAGCGGGGCCTCGGGCGAAGCATCCTCGACGTGCAGCAGGGTGGACACCTTGCGGCGCTTGTCCCCGGACAGGCCGTAGGCAAGGGCCTGCTGGTAGTACGGATAGATGTCGTCCGGGGTGAAGAACTCGGTCAGGACCTTCTGGTAGGAAGTGATCGCGGAGCGGTAGTCCCGGCGGCCGAAGTCGCAGTCGGCGCGGCGGTTCATCGCATCCTCGCGCCAGAGCTCCTCGCCGGAGGAAATGTAGGTGTCGAACCAGCGGGCGGCGGAGCCGTATTCGCCTTCCTTGAAGTAGCTGTAACCGATGTTGTAGGGCAGCGTCTTGCCCTCGGGCGTGCCGTACAGGGCGGAGGCGTTGTGCAGCTCGGTGAAGGTCCGCTCCGCCTCCGGATAGTTGCCGGAACGGTAGTAGGACTCGGCCATCCAGTAGCGCGCGAGCTGGTTGAAGCGGTCCGTGCGGGGGACGTAGTAGGCCGTGGCCCGGAAGAACGGGACGGCGTCGCGGTAGGAGCCGCTGGAGAAGAGCTGCTCGCCGCGCAGGAAGTTGGCCTTGGTGTAGTTGCTGCGCATGTCGGGCGTCAGCTCCTCGATGTTGTCATAAGCCTCGACGGCACCGGCGTAATCCCTGTCCACCAGGGCCGCCAGGGCCATGTAGCCGTAGATCTGGTCTCCCCTGGCCTTCGTGGACCAGCGCTGCATGTAGCGGGCGAATCCGGAGGTGTCCTTGTTGAGGTCGAACGCGAGCTTGGCGTAGTTGAACGCGGCATCCTCGGTGATCGCCGGGTCGAAGTCCACGGCGGAGGCGTCGTAGAAGGAAGCCATGGCGGACACCTGGTCGTGCGTACGCAGGTAAGCGTTGGCGAGGTGATAGTTGGCCACCTGTCCCAGCGAATCCGTGCGCTCGCCCATCTTCAGGAAGTTCTCGATGGCCCCGGCGTAGTCGTCCACGGAATAGAGCACCGAAGCGGCATAGAAATAGTCCTTGCGGTTCATCTCCTCGAGGGAGAGGTCCTCATAGTACTCGCGGGCCTTCTCCTTGTCCCCCTTGACCAGATAGGACTCGGAGATGATGCGGGCCAGCCGGTCGCGCCGCTCGGCGGGGACGCTGTCGTAGATGCGTACGCCTTCGCGGACCACGTAATCATAGTTCTTCTGGTTGAACTCGCAGTCGACGATGTAGAAATCCGTCAGTTCCTCGAAACGCGGATCGGCGGCAGCCTTCCAGAAATTGGCCTCCGCCTCGGCGAACTGCTTGCTCTCGTAGAGCATCACGCCCGTGAAATAGCGGCCCGGAGCCGTGTACTCCGACTGCGGGAAGGACTCGCCGAGCGTGAAAAACTGCGAAGCCTCGGCGTAGTGGCCGGTCGCAAAGGCGGAATAGCCGCACTTGAACACGTATTCGGCCAGCTCCTTCTCCGTCAGGTCTCCCGAAGAGACGAACGAGAACTCCCTGGCCGCCTGCTGGTACTTGCCGTCATCGAAGAGATTGCGGGCATTTTCAAAATGCAGGGCGCTGCTCAGGCGGGAAGAAGGATACCGCAGGCGGTAGGCCTCCAGCTGCCCGGGATAGTCCTCCGCACGCATCTTGATCGCGCACAGCACGGCGTATCCGTCGCTGAGCGGGTCCCCGGGTATCTCCGAGAACAGGACGCGGGCCTGTTCGTACATTCCGTTTTCATAGAGGCGGACGGCCTGGCGGAAGGTCCGGGTCTGCCCGGAGGGCTGCGCCACGGCGCCGGCAGTAAAGATCGTGACCGCAAGGAGGGTGGTCACCAGTGTTTTCACGCTCATAAATTATTCTGTTTCCAAGAATACAAATTTACTCATTTTTGCGCTATATTTGTAGTGTGCATCAAACTTTTTTTGCCCCCAATATGGAAGAAAACAGCACCCCCCTCATTTCCTTCTCCGAGGCGGATATCCTGAACGGAGAGAGCGTCGTCGTGTACGGTCTCGACATGCAGGTCTACCCCGGACAGCTCGTCTATATCGTCGGCAAGGTCGGCAGCGGCAAGACCTCCATTTTCCGGACCATCACGGCCGAGAATCCGCTCGGCAAGGGCTCGGGCACGGTCTGCGGCTACGACCTGAAGACCCTGCGAGCCAAGGACATCCCCATGCTCCGGCGCAAGCTCGGCGTGGTCTTCCAGGACTTCCAGCTGCTGATGGACCGCAGCGTGGAGGACAACCTCTCCTTCGTGCTCAAGGCCACGGGCTGGAAGGACGGAGCCGCCATCGCCAAGCGCATCCGGGAGGTGCTCGACGCCGTGGGGATGCACACCAAGGCCCACAAGATGCCGCACCAGCTCTCCGGCGGCGAGCAGCAGCGCATCGCCATCGCCCGGGCCATCCTCAACAGCCCGGAGGTGATCCTTGCGGACGAGCCCACCGGCAACCTCGACGAAGAGACCGCAGAGGGCATCCTGCAGCTGATGCAGCAGATCAACCGGGAGAAGGGCACGGCCATCGTAATGGTCACGCACAACCGCTCCATCTGCGCCCGCTATCCGGGCCGCATCTTCGAGACCCGCGACGAGACCTGCCAGGAGATTACGCCATGACCCTGAAACAACGCTACGAGGGCATCCTCGGGTATTTCCGGGACAACGTCCCGATCGCCGAGTCCGAGCTGCATTTCGGCTCGCCCTACCAGCTGCTGGTGGCGACCATGCTCTCCGCCCAGTGCACCGACAGGCGGGTCAACATGACCACGCCCGCCCTCTTCTCCGCCTACCCCACCCCGCAGGCCCTCGCCGAAGCCTCCTTCGACGACGTGCTGGAGCTCATCCGCTCCATCTCCTACCCCAACAGCAAGGCCCGCCACCTGATCGGGATGGCGCAGAAACTGGTCGCGGACTTCGGCGGGGAGGTCCCCTCGGACATCGACGCGCTGATGAGCCTGCCCGGCGTGGGCCGCAAGACGGCCAATGTCGTCGCCTCCATCACCTGGCGGCAGCCCGTGATCGCCGTGGACACGCACGTCTTCCGCGTCTCGCGGCGCCTGGGGCTCTCGCGCGGCACGACGCCCCGCGCGGTCGAGCTCGACCTCGAGAAGCACATTCCCGAGGATCTCCGCCCCATCGCCCATCACTGGCTGATCCTGCACGGCCGCTACGTCTGCACGACGCAGAAACCCAAATGCGACGCGTGTCCGCTCACCGCCTGGTGCAAGGACCGTGAGAAACAAGAAAGGAAGGCCTGACGCCTTCCTTTCTTCTGTCTTGCCGGGCACTGCCCGGGATTTCCTATTTCTTGAACAGGCCGCCGAGGATGGAGGTGGCGGCGCCGAGGATGCCGGCGCCCGCGCTCTTCTTCTGGCCGCCGCCGGTCAGGGTCAGGATGATGTCGTTGAGGTCGACATCGCCGTCGCCGTCGCGGTCCTGGATGATGCCGGACAGGCCGCCCATCACCTTCGGGATCAGGCTGGTCAGGACGGAGCCGAGGGCAGCACCGATGCCGAGTTTCTTCAGGACGTTGTTATTGAAGAGGTTGCCGGCCAAGGCCGTGACGGGACTCGCAGCAGCCTGGGTCTTGCCGGTCAGGAGGTTCCGGATGAGGTCCACGCCGCCCGGCTTGGTAGCCGTCTGGGTGAGCGAGCCGAGGATGGAAGAAGACAGGCCGTTGAGGACCTGGCCCTGGATGTCGGACGGGATCTGGACACCGCCAGCAGCGGACTTGACCGACTGCATGATAAGATCGGAAATGGATGCCATTTTATTGGTTTTTAAAGGGTTAATTACAGAACTGTTTCTTGAGCGCCGCGATCTTCTCATCCGCATCCGCGCCCTTGGCGCCGAAGTAGAACTTGATCTTGGGCTCGGTACCGGACGGACGCACGGACACGACGTCGCCCGCCTCGTTGAAATACTGGAGGACGTTGGAGGACGGCTGGCCCGTCAGGCCGGGCTGCAGGTAGTCGATGACCCGGGTCACCGGCGAGCCGGCGAGCTCCTTGGGCGGGTTGGCGCGCAGGTCCACCATCATCTGCTGGATCTCGCGGGCGCCGGAGATGCCCTTGCGGACCACGGACACGAGGCCTTCCTTGCGGTATCCGTATTCGCGGTAGATCCGCTGCATGAGCTGGTACAGGGACAGGCCCTGCTCAGCCGCCCAGGCAGCGCACTCGGCCACCATCATGGCGGTCACCTGCGCATCCTTGTCGCGGACGAACTGGCCGATGTTGAAGCCGTAGCTCTCCTCGCCGCCGCAGATGAACTCACCGCCCTCGGCTTCCTGGCGCTTGACCACCTCGGCGATGTACTTGAAGCCCGTCAGCACGTTGTATACCGGGACGTTGAAGCTCTTGCAGATGTCGGTGATCAGTTCCGTGGTCACGATGGTCTTGACGACGTACTTGCCCTCGCCGAGCTTGTGGAGGTCGTTCCAGCGGTTGAGGATGTAGTAGGTCAGCATGGCGGCCGTCTGGTTGCCGTTGAAGAGGACCATCTTGCCGTCGTTGTCGCGCACGGCGATGCCCAGGCGGTCGGCGTCCGGGTCGGACCCCATCACGAGGTCGGCGCCCGTCTCATCGGCCTTCTCCAGGGCGAGCTTGAGGGCGGCCGGCTCCTCGGGGTTCGGGGAGATGACCGTCGGGAAATTGCCGTCGGAGATATCCTGGTCAGGGACGTGGATAACGTTCTTGAAGCCCTTGCGCTTGAGGATCTCGGGGATCAGGCGCACGCCGCAGCCGTGCAGCGGGGTGTAGACGATCTTGAGGTCGCCGTGCTTCTCGCAGAGATCCGGGCTGAGGCTCAGGGAGAGGAGGTCGCGCAGGTAGCATTCGTCCACTTCCGCGCCCATGGCCTCGATCCCGCCGCAGCGCAGGCCGGCCTCGAACTTCACCATCGAAGGGTCGGTGATCTTGGCCACTTCGGCCACGATCTCCTTGTCCACCGGCGAGGTCACCTGGCCGCCGTCGGACCAGCTCACCTTGTAGCCGTTGTATTCCTTGGGGTTGTGCGAGGCGGTGATCATCACGCCGGCCACGGCGCCCTTCAGCCGTACCGCGTAGCTCATCTCGGGCGTGGGGCGGATGTTGTCGAAGATATAGACGTGGATGCCGTTGGCCGAGAGGACGTCCGCCGTGATGCGGGCGAATTCCTTGCTCTGGTTGCGCGAGTCGTAGGAGATGCAGACCTTGGGGTCGTCCCCTTCATAGTGCGAGAGGATATAGTTGGCCAGTCCTTGCGTGGCCATGCCCACCGTATAGCGGTTCATCCTGTTGGTACCGACGCCCATGATGCCGCGCAGGCCGCCGGTGCCGAACTCGAGGTTCTTGTAGAAAGCATCTTCGAATCCGGCGGGATCATTGTTGCGGAGCTGGATGATCTTGAGTTTGGTCTCCTGGTCGAAATCGCCGTCAAGCCACTGCTGGGCCCTGAGTTCAAATTCTTTCATGCTTGGTTATGTTTAATGTTATCGTTGGCGTTCAATTCCTTCAAATATAAGAAAAAATCGGAGAAAATATTACTTTTGCCCTGATGAAACGGAGTTTTGCGGACATTTTGGAGGGTTTGGAGGGCGACCGGGCGCGGAAAGTGGCCCGGAAACTCCCCTCCTGGGCCGCTGCCGGCGCGGAGGTTCCCACCGCCCTCTCCCTCGAGCAGTGCTCCTCCGAAACCGCTGCCCGCTACAAAGCCTGCCTTGTTTCCCGGATCGTTTCCACTCCGCTCAGCGGCCAACTGCCCCTGAAAACGTCCGGCTGTGCCGGACCCTTCCCATCTGACGATGGGCCCCTCCCTCTTACGATGCCGAGGGTGGCACGGTTTTCCGGGGCAGTTGCCGCTATCGCTCCGCCGGAAACGATTGTTGATATAACGGGCGGATTGGGCGTGGACAGCTGGGCGTTCTCGCAGGTTGCGGGGCGGGTGGTGTATTTCGAGCGGGATGCGGAGCTGGCCGCGGCGGCGGAGCGCAACTTCGCGCGACTCGGCGCGGCGGACATCGAGGTCCGCTGCGAGACCGTCACCCCGGACACCGGCCTGCCGGAGGCGGACCTGGTCTATGCCGACCCGGCCCGCCGCAGCGCCGCCGGGCGCAAGGTCTTCCTGCTGGAAGACTGCACCCCGGATATCCTCACCCTGCTGCCGCAGATGCTCCGCAAGGCACCGGCGGTCCTGCTCAAGCTCTCCCCCATGGCCGACCTCGCGATGCTCGCCGGCCGCCTCTCCCCCTTCCTGCGCGAGATCCATGTCGTGGAACTCGACGGCGAAGTCAAGGAGTTGTTGTGTCTGCTAAACAGACACGGCAACTCCCATCACCCCCTGCGCCCCCTCAAGGGGGATGGCACGCAGACCGCTGACGCTCGCGTGCAACCGATGCCGGCACAGAAAGAACTGGAGATTGCCGTCATCCGACTCGACACCCTCCAGCCCGGGGCCGGCGACGCAGAGGCTTTCCGCTTCCGCCCGCAGCAGGAGCGCGAGGCCGTCCCGGCATACGCCGACGCCGTCCGGCCCGGCGACACCCTGCTGGTCCCGTCCCCCGCCCTGCTCAAGGCCGGGGCCTTCAACCTCCCCTGCACCCAGTGGGGCCTGCTCAAACTCGCCGTCTCGAGCCATTTCTACCTCCGGAGCGGACCATCGGAGGCCATTCCTTTCTTCAAGGCATACTGCATCCGGGAAGTCCTGCCCTTCGGCAACGCCTCGTTCCGGCAGCTCCGCCAGCGTCTCCCCCGGGCGGAAGTCACCGCCCGCAACCTGCCGCTGACCAGCGAAGCCCTCCAAAAGAAGATGGGCATCGCCCCGGGAGGGGATGCCCACATCTTCGCCTGCCGGCTCGCCGACGGCTCCGCCGTCCTGCTCGCCTGCTAATCCAGCAGCCACTTGCGCCAGAAGATCTCTTCGGCTGCGGCATCGTGTTCGTGCTGCTTGCCGCGGTAGCCGTGCATCCCGTCGGGGTAGATCCGCAGTTCGAACTGGTAACCGGCCTGCTCCAGGGCGTCGACCAGCTGGAGGGTATTCTGGAAGTGGACGTTGTCGTCGCCGGTGCCGTGCGTCAGGCACAGGGCGCCGGGCTGGGGCTTGGGGCCGTCGCCCTCGAAGACCCGCGGCACCCAGGTCAGCACGGAAGCCTCGCGGTAGCCGTCCGGGTTGGCCTCCGGCGTGTCCATGAAACGCTCGGTGTAGTGCGTGTCATAGAGATACCACCAGTACACCCCGCCGCCGGCGATGCCGCAGCGGAAGTACTGCGGGAAGCGCAGCACGAGCATCGAGGTGGTCGTGCCGCCGAACGAGAAGCCGTTCACGCCGATGCGCGAGCCGTCCACGTACGGCAGCGACTGGAGCCACTTGGCCCAGGCCACGTAGTCCTGCAGCTCGATCACCGTCATCTGGCGGAAGGCCTGGTCCATCCCGCGGCGGCCGTTCTCGCCGGACGAGCGCGGGTCCACGGTCATATAGATGATCCCGTTCTCGTAGCACCATGCATTGGCCCCGCTCCCCCAGCCGTCCCGCACGTAAGGCGTGCCGGGACCGCCGTAGACCAGCAGGATGACCGGGTACTTGCGGGTCGGATCGAAATCCTTAGGCAGGGTCATCATCCCGTAGAGGTCGAAGCCGTCGTTGCTGATCCGGACCAGCTCCGGAACGGGCCGGGCTGCGCTCCCCGCCGCGGACTGCATACGCGCCATCCGCTCATCCTGCACCTCCTTCACGCTGTATTTGTCCATGCGCCCCTCGATGCTGCGCATCGGGGTGCGGTAGTTGGACAGCGTCGCCCGGAAGGTCTTGCCGTCCTCGGCGATCCGGACGCCGGAGACGCCAAGTTCCGGATCGGTCAGGGCCGTGATCCGGCCCTTTTTGTCGAGCCGGTACAGGGTCGGGTGCAGGCGGGAGTCGCGCTTGGCCGTGAACCACAC
>JAEEGK010016712.1_pt1 | contig 16082 bp, 15 predicted proteins | sample 8958771 | NCBI WGS metagenome assembly JAEEGK01 (sample SAMN16246547, study PRJNA631951) | gut metagenome | biome: gut microbiome; feature: rumen; material: SC-attached | host: Bos | place: Iran: Karaj | collected 2018-10
GCCCCATATCACTGTGGTTGAGAAAGGCCTATTTATGGGCTGCAAGGCACTAAAAAGTGTGACCATCCCAGCCGAGGTAACCACCATTGAAGATCTGGCCTTTGTACAGTGTACCAGCCTGACAGAAATAACCTGTATGGCCACAACACCACCGACATTAGGCTACATGGTATTCCTTATGGTACCGACATATAATGTAACCCTATACGTACCCGACGAGTCGGTAGACCTGTATAAAGCCGCCGACACATGGAATACCTTCAACGTAAAACCCATTTCGGAGAAACAATAAAAACAGAATTAAGTATTAAGGCATGATAATTAAAATGGTAAAAACATGAAAAGACTAATGCAATGGATGATGGCCGCCATCCTGATATGCGGTCTAAGCATGATGACATCGTGCGGTGATAAAGACAATCCGGCAAAATCAGCAGACAGGAATCAGGATCGTCAGGAGTTTGAGGCAGCACTATCCAGAGCACTCGAAGAGACATCTACCGACGTGCGATTGGATGTGGCAAAAGGTATGTTTGAGAACCTGGCCGCCATCGTATCAGCGATGGACGATGAGGCGCTAAACCAAATGAAGCTCACGATGACGGCAAACGTGCTGAGTAAGGCTCAAAACTACTTCTTCGACGAGATGGATGCCGACGAGCTTGAAGTGGCACGCAAATGCATGATCGAGCGTTTCAACATGACCGACGAGGACTTCAATGATATACCAGGCTATTTGCTGTTGAATGCCTATGATGCGTTAGGCCATCTTAAGGTGACATTCCAGAACGGCGAATCCACTCTGAGTGAGAGCGAAAACTTTGTGGTGGAGAACATCGACAAGGATGGACACAGCACCAGTCTCACGATAAAATTCTGCGACGAGCACGACGGCGTGCGTTTCTTTGTAACCCGTGTGGCCGACATCACCCCTATCTGTATCAACTTCCCCAAACAGGTTGAGGTAGTGCTGAAGACTGCCGACGGCAAAGAGGTGGAGGGCATCTTGAGCATGAACTCTGACTCACCATTCCAGTACATATCGCTAAAACACGACGAGTGGCACTTCGACATGTCGTTTGACTCCGAACTTACAGGTCGTCACGACTATTATATGGTGGCAGTAGAGCATCTTGCAGACGGTGTGATGAATATCGGAATAAGTATGATGTACGACGGCGAGGATCAGTTCAGCCTTAGCATGAAAGATGCCCGAGATATCAACCTGAACGTAGGTAAAGTAATCAATATCAACCCCCAGAGCACCTTCACCGATCTGCTTGGAATAATCGAGGGCGGTGTGGTAGATGAGTTTCACGCTATGCTAAACAATGAGCTGGTAATCAAAGGTAAGATCAATAACCTGACGGGCTTTTTAAATGCATTTTATAAGGCCAATAATATGCCAGAGTCTGATCACGGATTCGACCAGGTTGACATCTATACTCAGCAGTTTAACGAGTCTGTAGACCTGAGTATCGGGCTGAAAGATCGCGATACATCGGCCCGCGCCAGCTATATTACTAGCCGACCTACCCCCGATGATGATTATCTGCCCTGTGTAGCCCTGCAGTTTGCAGGTGAGTCTAAGCCCCTGACAATATTTGAACGTATGAGCCAGCAGGACCTTGACAACTACATAGAGACCAAAGCCAAGGTATATGTTATAATAAATGAAGCCAAAGCCTTGCATGGCATCATCCGTGAAAAGATAGAGGCGGTAAAAACATATTATTAATATGAGATGATAAAGGCCGTCGTAATACTTTGGCTGGTACTGGCTCATACCATCATGGCGCAAACCATTATGGCGCAGACCAAGATAGTGGTGCTGTCGGATATACATCTGACGACACCCACCTTGTTGGTTAGCGACGGATCAGCGTGGAGACATGTGCTGGATACTAACCGCAAGCTGCTCGACTTCAGCCAGCCATTGCTCGACGAGGCTGTAGAACGTATCAAGACCATCCGCCCCAAGCTGGTGCTGATAACGGGCGACCTGACGAAAGATGGCGAGACAGCCAGCCACGAGTATGTGGTAAGCAAGCTGGACGAACTGAAGTCGGCAGGCATCACATCGCTGGTCATCCCAGGCAATCACGACATCGATATGGGCAGTGCTGCGGTGGCCTACGACGGTGATAGCACCACCCCGGTTTCATCGCCCACGCTGGATGAGTTTGCCAGTCTGTATGCCGACTATGGCTACGGAGCAACGTCGGAGTTCGACGGTGTGTCGATGACCTACAGTTGTGAGCCCATCGACGGATTGGTGGTAATCGGAATCAACTCGGGTAAAAATGCCAGTATCGCAACCGAGACGCTCGACTGGGTATGCAATCAGGCTAGTGCAGCTACATCAGCCGGCAAGAAGGTCATCGCCATGATGCACCACGCGCTCCTCCAACATATCACCAATGCCGACCAGTTTGTAAGCACCACAGTCATCAATAATCACGACGAGATACGTAACCGCTTGATTAATGCCGGAGTGAAGGTGATACTTACAGGCCACTTCCACACCTCCGATATCGCTAAGGATTACAATGAGAGTCTGACAGAATCTATCTACGACATTGCTACAGGCTCGCTGGCATCGTATCCATGCGACTATCGCGAACTGCAGCTAAATGCTGATATGACGAAACTGCAAGTAACTACCGGCCACATCACCAATACGCAGGGCAACGATCAGTTTACACCCGACAGCGCCAAGGCACGCCTGCATGTGGCCATAGTGCGCCCTGTAATGGAGAAAGGTATGGCTAAGCTCATAGAGAAATATGGCGAGCTGGTAGCACCTGTGATGGAACCTACGCTGACGGTATTGGCCAACTATGTGGCTGATGCCTATATCATACATGCCGAAGGCGACGAGTACAAGGTTGACACAGACAAACTACTGAAACAATTCTCAAACGAACTACTGAACAGTATGATGCCTGGCAGCTACGACGCATTCTGCAGTATGCTGAAAGACCTGTCGTGCTATGGTATCGCAGGCCGCGAGAACCAGACCGACGACCTGTCGCTGACAATCGACATGGGCGCACCAGCCGCTACAGGGATGCATGTCGCTACACGCACCACCGACAGCCAGCTCTGTTATGATCTGCACGGCCGCCAGTTGTCAGCCCCACCTCACAAAGGCATATACATTAGCGCACATCAAATAACTTTGGCGCGAAGATAAATCTAAGTAAGTAAAATTATGAAACTAAAAATACATATTATGAAAAGACTAATGCAATGGATGATGGCCGCCATCCTGACTTGCGGCGCAAGTGTGTTTACAGCATGTTCGAATGATGACGATCCCGTAGCCCAGAAGGGGCAACTGCTTGAAGTGTACGACGTACAGGGCAGTGCCGGTAAGGCCCGACTGACTGTCGACGGTAAGGTGTTGTTTGTTACCGATGTGTTTGTAGGTAAGAACGGCCTTGGCAAGACGGGCGAAGGCGACGGCAAAACACCAGTAGGCATACTTCACCCGCTGACAGCCTTCGGCATCAAGCCCAATCCAGGCACCACAATGCCCTACATCGACGTGAAGCCCACAACCTACGCTTGCGATGAGGACTGCGAGTACTACAACCAGATTATCGACACCGAAGAGACCGGTCACGAATGTCATGGCGAGGAGATGTACTCATACCAGCCGCAGTACAACTATGGCATCGCCACCGACTTCAACAAGGAGTGCATCTACCCCAATGGCAGTGCTATTTTTATCCATGTGAAAGGCACGAAGACCTACACCGGCGGCTGCATTGCATTCGACGAAGACCGCATGGTAGACATACTTAAGAACTGCGACATGTCGCTGGTAATCAAAATTACGGAATAACTACGAACATAATAATGAATGCTATATGTGATTTTATAGCACGATGGATGGGGGCGATGGTGCTGATAGTGGCTGCGCTGGCACTAATTGTACCCGAATCGTTCTCATGGATAGCCACGTGGGCCATCAACCCGATGCTGGGCGTGATTATGTTCGGCATGGGACTCACGCTGTCGCCGGCCGACTTCAAGATAGTGTTGAGCCGCCCTAAGGATATACTGATAGGCTGCCTCACTCAGTTTACGGTCATGCCGCTGCTGGCACTGGGGCTTACGTGGGCTTTCGCACTGCCCAAGGAGCTAGCCATCGGTGTAATCTTGGTGGGCTGTTGCCCGGGCGGCACGGCATCAAACGTCATAACCTATCTGGCCAAAGGCGATCTGGCGTTGTCGGTGGGTATGACAGCCGCCTCTACCCTACTTGCCCCACTGCTCACACCGCTGCTGGTTTGGGCGCTAGCCGGCACTATGGTAGATGTCGACGCAGTGGGCATGCTGATGAGTATAGTATATGTGGTGATAGCTCCAATAGTGTGCGGACTGCTATGCCAGCGGTTCCTGCCCAAGATGACACAACGAGTAACGCCCTATCTGCCCGCATTCTCATCAGTAGTGATAGCGCTGGTGGTGGGCATCATCGTAGCTCATAATGCCGACCGACTGTTGACTGCCGGATTGCTGGTAGTAGCTGTAGTGATGATTCACAATCTGATGGGTCTCACCATCGGATTCACCGTGGGCCGACTGCTTCGCCTGCAAAAGCCTAAGTGCACGGCGCTGAGCATCGAAGTGGGCATGCAGAACTCGGGCCTGGCATCGTCGCTGGCCGTACTGCATTTCGCCGCCTATCCGCTAGCCACCATCCCCGGCGCCGTGTTCAGCGTATGGCACAACATCAGCGGTGCACTGGTAGCAAAACTGTATTCAATCAAAAATTCTATAGATCAATGAAAAAGACGATTCGTTGGGTGATAGCCGCCACCCTGATATGCGGCGCAAGTGTATTTTCGGCATGCTTTACAAAGGAGAAGCCCAAGGTTAGCGCTACCGACGACACAAGCCAGTTTGTGACACTGACCGACGCTGTGCCCGACGCCATACTTGAGATACGATACTTCGGTACATACAACTTTGTGGGCACTCATATCGACGGCTATCTGGAGCCCACGGCACTGCTCACCAAGCAGGCTGCTGAGGCACTGCGGGCTGTGAGCGACGATGTAAAATCGCAGGGCTATCGACTTAAGATTTACGATGCCTATCGCCCACAGATGGGTGTTGACCACTTTGTGCGCTGGGCACAGAACGTGCCCGACACGCTGATGAAGACCTACTTCTATCCCGACCTTGACAAGAGCGTGCTGTTTGAGCAGGAATACATCTACGAGAAGAGCGGCCACACACGTGGTTCTACCGTTGATCTGACGCTCTTTGACATGACCACCGAGAAGGAACTGGACATGGGTGGAACGTTCGACTGGTTCGGACCTGAGAGTCATCCCGACTTCTGCGGCAATCCCGAGACAGGCGAGTACACGGGAGATAATAGCAAGAGCCCACAGGGCCGCAGCATCACCGAGCAGCAGTTTAAGAACCGCATGATTCTGCGCAAGGCCATGCTTGCTCACGGATTCAAGCCGCTCGACAGCGAGTGGTGGCACTTTACACTGAAGGACGAACCATTCCCCGACACCTATTTCACCTTCCCGGTAAAGCAGCTGATACCTACAAATGATTAATCGCAATTGTTGCGAAAACTAGGTGCGTGATACTTTAAAACACTATGTTTTAGGTATTGCGCACCTAAATTTTTCGCCGTACCTTTGCACCCGGAAATAATTATCCCACTGCAATTTGATTGTTAGTTAATAATAAGTAGAAAAGATGAAAATTGAAAAGATTCATGCAAGAGAAATCCTCGATTCTAGAGGTAATCCAACAGTAGAGGTAGAAGTAACACTCGAGAACGGTGTGATGGGTCGTGCTGCTGTACCATCAGGTGCATCGACTGGCGAGAACGAGGCCCTGGAACTGCGCGATGGCGACAAAGAGCGCTATCTGGGTAAGGGTGTACTGAAGGCTGTTGACAATGTAAACAAGGTAATTGCACCTGCGCTGAAGGGCGACTGTGTACTGGAGCAGCGCGCCATCGACTATAAGATGCTGGCACTCGACGGCACACCAACAAAGTCTAAGCTTGGTGCTAACGCTATTCTTGGCGTATCACTGGCTTGTGCTCAGGCTGCAGCCAAGGCGCTTAACATACCTCTTTATAGATATATAGGTGGTTGCAATGCATACACACTGCCCGTACCTATGATGAACATCGTAAACGGTGGTGCACACTCAGCTGCTCCTATCGCATTCCAGGAGTTCATGATTCGTCCGGTAGGTGCCAACAATGAGCGCGAGGCTATCCGCATGGGTGCCGAGGTATTCCACAATCTGGCAAAGCTGCTTAAGGCTCGCGGACTGTCGACTGCTGTAGGCGACGAAGGCGGTTATGCACCTAACTTCGACGGCATAGAGGATGCTCTCGACACCATCGTAGAGGCTATCAAGAAGGCTGGTTATGAGCCTGGTAAGGATGTGAAGATTGCTATGGACTGCGCTGCATCTGAGTTTGCTACCTGCGAGAACGGTCAGTGGTTCTACGACTATCGTCAGCTTAAGAACGGTGCGAAGAAGGATCCTAATGGCAAGAAACTCTCGGCCGACGAGCAGATTGCTTATCTGGAGCAGCTCATCACTAAGTATCCTATCGATTCTATCGAGGACGGACTGGATGAGAACGACTGGGACAACTGGGTTAAACTGACTGAGAAGATTGGCGACCGCTGCCAGTTGGTAGGCGACGACCTGTTTGTGACCAACACTAAGTTCCTGGAGAAGGGAATTAAGATGGGTGCTGCAAACTCGATACTGATTAAAGTGAACCAGATTGGTTCGTTGACAGAGACCTTGGAGGCTATTGAAATGGCTCACCGTCACGGCTATACCACAGTGACTTCTCACCGTTCGGGTGAAACAGAGGACACTACGATTGCCGACATCGCAGTAGCCACAAACTCTGGGCAAATCAAGACTGGTTCACTTTCGCGTACCGACCGTATGGCTAAGTACAACCAGCTTATCCGCATCGAAGAGGAGCTTGGCGATACAGCCGCTTACGGCTACCAGCGATTGAAATAAGAGTTAACTGCTTTTTTTTGAATAATTCATTAATAATAAAACAACTTGAAAATGCAGATAAGCTGTGAAGCTTGTCTGCATTGTAATATAAAAGACCATTTACTTAAAATCTCCGCAACTATCATAGGTTGCAAATAAACATTAAATCCCATGGCTAATTTACTCTGCTATGGGATTTTTTTGTATTTTTGCATTTAAAATAATTTATATGCACGATTTTCTACTATCACTTCTGAACGTGGTTTGCGAGATGGCTCCCTATCTGCTGCTGGGATTCTTTATCGCAGGCGTGCTGCACGTATTCGTGCCTCAAAAGTTCTATGCCAATTATCTTTCGAGAAAAAACAAGTTGTCCGTGCTATGGGCGGCGCTGTTGGGCGTACCTCTGCCGCTGTGTTCGTGTGGAGTCATTCCTACCGCTATCGGACTCAGAAACGAGAAAGCATCGAAAGGTGCTATAGCATCGTTTCTGATTGCCACACCACAGACGGGCATCGACTCCATCCTGGCCACTTTCTCACTGATGGGACTAGGGTTTGCTATTATCCGTCCTACGGCAGCACTTATCACAGGTGTTTGCGGAGGATTGCTTGTAAACCGACTGGTTAGCGAGGATGACATCGTTGACATCGACAGCTGTTCATGTCAGACGGAGAAGGGCAATAAAATATGGCGAGTGTTGAAGTATGCCTACTATGATATGCTTCGCGACATCGGTCTGCGATTGCTCATCGGACTTGTTGTAGCAGCGCTGATTCAGGTTGCTGTGCCCGACGAGTTCTTCCTTAGTTTTGGCAATCAGCCGTTGCTGCAGATGTTGGTGATACTGGTCATCGCCGTACCTATGTATATCTGCTCGACAGGTAGCATACCTGTTGCAGCCGCTCTGATGATGAAGGGACTTACGCCAGGTGCGGCACTGGTGATGCTGATGGCTGGTCCAGCTGTAAACCTCGCTTCAATCCTTGTGGTTCATAAGTCGATGGGGCGTCGTTTTACCTCTATCTACCTTATGACCATCGTTGGCTTTGCAGTTCTCTTCGGACTGCTACTCAATGCTACGGGCGTCGACTTCGCCGTTGCTGCTCAAGATGCATGCTGTATGGGAGCATCAGCCATGCCAAGCACGTTTAAGATAGTTTGCGCCACAGTATTAACATTATTAATTATATTTGCGCTTATGATGAAGTTTTTTAGCAAGTTTACCACCAAGAAACCGTTAGACCCCGATGTAACCGTCTATCGTGTAGAGGACATGCATTGCAGTCATTGTGAGGCTGCCGTAGTTCGCGCTGTCGAGGAAGTCCCTGGCGTTGAGAAAGCTAAGGCCAGTGCTTCTGCTAACACACTCACCATCAAAGGTCTCGCTACCGAAGAGACTATCCGTGCTGCAGTCGAAGGTATTGGATATACGTTCAAGGGACGGTGCAGCTAATAATACCTATTTTTGATTAATACTATTTTATAGGTAACCATACGTGCGCAGTGCTTAAAACACTATGTTTTAGGTATTGCGCACTTCATTTATTCATCGTACCTTTGCACCCAGAAAAGATAAACAGAATATGACAACGACAAGCAAGAGAATTCCTACTGAAGTCAAGGCTGCGATTAAGCGAGTGCAGAGCCAAGCTTGCTTGAGCCCTGCCGAGTGTGAGCAGGCTCGAGCATTGCTCAAAGTACTGATGAACCACATCTACGAACTGCAGAAAGGTGTGCGCCAGATGGTGCTGTTTACCTGTAATAAGAAATATGGTGATCAGACCATAGAGCGACTGGAGAGCCAAGGCATACCATACGTACTGCAGCCAGCCGGACGCCAGAACCTGAATGTGTATTTTGGCAAGCGCGAGTGCCTGGAAGCCATCAGGCTGATAGTTACCCGTCCGCTCAACCAACTCACACCTGAGGAGGATTTTATATTGGGAGCCATGCTTGGCTACGACATCTGCGCACAGTGCGAGCGATACTGCAAGCGTAAAGGCGAATGTAAAGGCGAGTGCAAATGCGAAAATTGTATCAACAAGAATTAGTCATTAAGATAAAACATTAAAAATGAAAACAACAATTGTGATTTATGGTTCCTCAACAGGAACATGCGAGGCTATCGCAGAAAAGATTGCCTCAAAACTGGGCTGCGACGCCCTAAACGTTCAGGATCTTTCGGCCGATGTAGTTGCCGCCAACGAGAATCTTATTCTTGGCACTTCTACATGGGGTGCAGGCGAACTGCAGGACGACTGGTACGACGGACTGAACACGCTGAAAGGTGCCGATCTGAACGGCAAGACCATTGCTATCTTTGGTTGTGGCGACTGCTCTACCTATAGCGACACATTCGTTGGCGGTATGGGCGAGCTCTACAATGGCATCAAGGATAGCGGAGCTAAATTTATCGGCCAGGTTGAGACCGATGGTTACACATTTGATGACTCAGAAGCTGTAATCGATGGTAAGTTTATCGGACTGCCACTCGACGACATCAACGAGGACGACAAGACCGACACTCGTATCGATGCATGGCTGTCGGCCATCACACCTTCACTTTAACCAAGTTTATTGTCTATTATAAAAAAGTATTTGTTTAGTTGTTTAATCGGGCTTGCCGTGATGGTAAGCCCCTTTATTTTCTGTCGTATTCAGTAGATTTTTTTAATTATTCTTGGACATTTCAAATAAATATCCTATCTTTGCCACAAAACGAATATAAATATTACGAATAGCCTATGAATAAGATAGGAAAAATTACAATCTTAGGTCTGCTGTTATCTATGAATGTAGCAGCGCAGGAACCAGCTACCACAGACAGCGTAAACACACAGCAAAGCAAGCCTACACTGATGCAGCGACTTAATCAGGTGCAGCAATACTTAGATGAAAAAGCAAGGGCAAAGGTTGATCCGAACTACATCGAGGTGCCCAAGAAGCCCTGGAGGGTGGTATTGCGCTATAAAGAGAGTGTGTTCGTCGTGGACTACAGCAACAGTTTAGGCGACCCGTCGGCAGGTGAAGGTGCCGAATGGAAGATGGGCTTCGAGCCACCTATGTCGCCTTCGATTGGTGTGTGGGCTGGATATCGTGGTACTGGCTTAGCTGTGGCCAAGAGTCTTGGCAAAAAGAAGGGAACTACGCTATCTTTCAGCACCACCGGCGCTAAGTATGGAGCCAACCTCCGTCTGCGTAGTTTTGATGTTACCGAAGGTACTTTTACCGCAACCATCTACGATAACGGCAAGGTTATACCTATGAATGGTGATGCCCGACTACTGGCTCCTGTAAACATTACGTCACTCTATCTTAACGGCTATTACGTGTTCAACGGCCGACGCTACTCACAGGCTGCGGCCTACAACCAGTCTGTCATCCAGCGTCGCTCGGCAGGATCATTCCTTTTGGGAGCCACCTTGTATCTGGCGGGTATGGATTTGAGCGACGACAAAAACTCATCGTTGATACTCCTTAGTAGTGGCGTGGGCCGCATCGTAATACATCAAGGCAACATCGGTGTCGGCTACGGCTACAACTGGGTACCGTTCCGTGGATTTGTTGTAAACGCCATGGCCATGCCAACTGTAAGTTTCTACAATCGCGTGAAGGTTAACAAGTACGACTGCAACTATGAGATGTTAGAGGCTACCGGGCCAACTGACGACTACGGAACATGGAACCCCGACACACACACCTGGGCCAACGGAAAGACGCACAGGCCCATCCCCGGTGAGGAGAGTGACACTTCGTGGTACGATGGAGTTGACAGTTGGGAAGCTGGTTCAGAGACCACTTACAGCTTGCTCCGATTCAACCTCGACCTGCGTCTAGGCATAGCCTACAACTGGAGCGATTACTTCATTGGCGCTCAGGCGCAGTTCAACAATTTCTTCTTTAAGAAAGACCAATGCAAGATTAACATCTACGACGCCTACGCACGCATTTCGCTTGGTGTGAGACTTTAGGTCATCCCATCACCACATCCAGTATCATCATCAGTACAAAGCCGATGGCGAAACCGATGGTGCTAAGGTTGCTGTGCTTGCCGCTCGATGCCTCGGGGATAAGTTCTTCTACTACAACGTAGAACATGGCGCCTGCGGCAAATGCCAGCATATATGGCAGCACGGGCATTATCATAGATGCAAGCAACAACACTGCAAGGGCTCCCACAGGTTCTACGGCTCCACTGAGCGAGCCGATGGCAAACGAGCGCCAACGGCTGTTGCCTGCTGCACGCATCGGCATAGAGATGATGGCGCCCTCGGGCACATTCTGTATGGCGATACCAACAGCCACAGCCAGCGCACTGGCTAGCGATATGTTCCCCGCGCCGCTATCGGCTCCGGCAAACACCACACCAACGGCCATTCCTTCTGGAAGGTTGTGGATGGTTACGGCCAGCGCCAGCATAGCAGTCTTCGACAGCTTTGAGCGCAAACCCTCGGGCTTATCTGTACCTATATGCAGGTGTGGCGTAAGTTCGTCTATGAGCAGCAGAAATCCCATACCCAGCAGAAATCCTACTGCGGCTGGCATCACGCTCCACTTGCCGCTGTCGGCCTGCATCTCCATCGCCGGGATGAGTAGCGACCATACCGATGCAGCCACCATCACACCCGATGCAAAACCCAACAGAGTCTTCTGCAATCTCGGCGACATTTCGTCGCGCATAAAAAACACAAAGCCCGAGCCGAGCATTGTGCCCAGCAGCGGTATCAGCAGTCCTATGATTAATGTCGTTGTCATACTGATTGCAAAAATACAAAAAAATCCCATAGCAGTGTAAATTAGCCATGGGATTTAATGTTTATTTGCAACCTAGGATAGTTGCGTAAGTTGGTTTCTTGCGGTGGATTTCTGTCTCGGTGAAACCTGCATCGTCTAGCATGGTCTTGAGATCTTCGGGCTGATAGGCCGTCATGCCTTCCACCAGCTCTATCCACATCGAGTCTTTATCTTGAACCTCGACCATGATTACAAATCGGCCTCCTGGTTTAAGAACACGACGCACCTCCTGCAGACATTTTGGTAGATTCGGCCAGAAGTACACAGTTTCAACAGCCGTAACTAAGTCGAATTTTCCATCTTCGTAAGGCAACTTTTCGGCCGAACCCTTAGTGATAAACACCTGTTTGTTAAGTTTGTCAGCATTTACTTTACGGGCTTTTGCCACGCTTTCTTCCGAGATGTCGATACCATACACTTTGGCATTACTGCATCGCTTAAGCATGCGCTGCAAAGTGGCTCCACCACCGCACCCGATGTCGAGCATTGTCCAACCGTCTTTGATTTCAGCGAAGGTTAATCCCCAGTTTGTAAGCGGTGCATGACATAGGTTCATAAACTTCAGCATCGCACGTCCGCCTCGTCCCTTAGGATGAGCACAGTTCGTAAAAAATGATTTTAATAATCCCATAATTGTTTATTATTGATTTCACGCTGCAAAATTAGTATAATAAACCGAAGTGCGCAATACCTAAAACTTAGTGTTTTAAGCACTGCGCACCATGAAGTACCTACCAGATTGTATTAATCATTAGTAAGTATACATGCCTTGAGCTACGCTTGTATAAACGATACCTTACGGCGATTCGAGAAGGGGCGCACGGCAAAGTGTAGCCAGATGGCGCCGTAGCGGTTTCGCTCAATCAGCAGCTCATCGAAATCTTGATGCGATTCGTCAGCATAATCCAGCAGGATCGTAGCGTAGCGAATCAGCTGCTCCATACCCAACACGCGGATATCCACTGCGCAACCTGTAAGGTGATTGCTTCCAGCCACACCACCTATCTTCTTATTAAGTTGCGGACTGCGATAACCGCTATTGATGATTATCGGCTTCTCTGAGATCTCTCCATGCGCTTCGCTTAGTCGAGATGACACAGGGGCCGTTGTCATGTCGAGCGTAGTCGAGACATCTCTTCGATTAACCACATACCGCTCATTATATCGCTTACGCAAAACCTCCAACCACTCACAAACTCGCTTCAAGTTAGCGATAGCCTCATGGCTAGGAATGTTATACACTTCGGGATGACTATTGCTCTTTGTCATCTCGCCAAGAGTGAAATGTTCACTCAATTTTGCTTGACTGTTTAATTGTACTATTGGTTCCATTGTTGTTTAATTTTTAACTGCAACGCTGCCACGCGCAACGACCATCAGGTCAACGCGCAACGCGCTTTTTCTTATTAATGTTTAGTGGGGTACTATGCGGGAAGGCTATGCTGTAGGCAGCATCCAGAGCCTTCAGGTCTATGCGATAGTAGCTGATACCCGTGCGGGCGGCTACGATGGCACGTAGCAATTCGCGATGCTGACGAGGATAGAGACTCGGCTTTTGCAGCTCGTTCCAGCCCTCCTGCTCGCACATATGACAAACCCGCCAGATAAAGTCATCGTTGGCCTCCGTATCGAACCACGCCTTCAGTATATTGCGGATGCAGAATCGCTTGCAATGTCCCGCCAGCAGGCGCCTTGTGCGCTCCAGCATACGCCAGAGCAGCACAAAGGTTTCCAAATTATTTTCTATTTCCATCTTCTTATTTTCGTTTTTACACTCCCCACCCCCTTTTTGTCATCTCGACTAAGCGCAGCGCATGGAGAGATCTCACGATTTCTTTAGGAGATTTCTTGGACAAGCCAAGCGGCAGAGCCGAGCGCTCGACTACGCTCGAGATGACATGGGGAAGGATAATGTTTAATGTTTAATCTTTAATGTCCTCCAAATTTGATTTTATACTGTTCGGTCTTGCAGTAGCGGCCGCTCACCTCATCATACACTATGTGGTCGCGCTTTACCCAACTACGCAGAGTACTCTCGCCGTCGCCGCCTTTGCCCTGACTCTGGCGCATCTGGCGGTACTGGTCCTTGGTAAACTCGTCGGGCAACAGCTCCAACAGATTCTGCGGTCCCGACTGGCGCTGAATCTCTACCTCCTCGCGCAGTTCCTTTTCCAGTTGACGTCCGAAGTAAAGCATCTTGCACCACAGATTGTACTGCTCGCTCCAGCGCACAAATTCAGCTATGGTCTTGTCCCATCGGTAACCATGGGCCACGTAGAGCAGCATACCCTTCAGCCAGGCTATCACGTTGGCACGATATGACAGCACTCGATAGGCTTCGCTCTCGTACAGCTTGGCTGCATCGCTGTTTTCGTCCTTCATCTCCAGCGCCAGTTTCTTGGCCTGAGGGCACTCTATCAGCCCATTTGCGGCCTCCAGTCGGTCGATGTAGGGCTTTAGTTCCGCGGCAAACTGATGGTCGTAGATACCCATGATGGGCGCCTCGTCGTCGTCATCGCTACGGATGATAGTGGCCACATCCAGTCTGCCCACGGTGCCATCGTTCACCATCTTAAAGAAGAACTTGCGCGCGTTTGGCGGCGTAGTGCTGGCGTTGAAGTTCCAGCGCAGCGGGGCGATGCCCGATACCGAGTCGGCACCTACGCGCTCCTGACCAGCCAGCGAATTGTCGAAGGCCTTACGGATAAGCAGTCCCACCTCGTCGGCAGAGCCCTTCGACGTCACCTTCTTCAGCGCTTCAATCTCGTCTACAATTGTAAAGATAAATCGCTCACCATTATTATTAGCATCTACTATGCGCTGGTTGAACACAGCGTCGGTCAGGTTGTCTATCAGCATCTGTATGCAGATGTCGGTGGGGCGCGGGTCTTTCTTCTGCTTGCCGGCAGGGTTCTTCTGTTTCCACTCGGCCTCGCGCTGGCGGTTGGGCAGGTCGCGCTGGCGTATGTCCTCCATTATGTATTCGATTGGCTTCTTTATCGAGCCCTTACCGATACTCTGGCGACCGATGAGCAGATTCATAAACGTAGCCTCGTGCTCCACGTTGTTCCAGTAGCGGAACTTCACTCCGTGCAGATGCGCACCCAGCGCGGGGAACACGGCACTGGCCACAGCTGGCTTGTAGTACCAGGGCACGTTCTTGGTCAGCAGTTTTATCAGCGGTGGAAGCTTCTTAGGCATCGGCGGTGGTGTGGTCATCGTGCCGCCACAAGCCTTTACGCCCGCCTGCGATTTCAGCGCCTGCAGCACCTGCTTTAGTCTGTACGACATACCCTTGCGCGGCTCTTTCAGAGCGTTCTCCAACGTTTTGCGATACTCGTCCATATCGGCCTCGGTGCAAGTGCCATCGGGTTTGGCCCAGTAATTGGGCACAACCTGCATCATCTGCTCCAACTGGTAGCCGCAGATACTACGGATAGTAACGGCCAACTCAAATGTCAAAGCATTTCTATCCCCTATTACGGGCGTCTTGCCGCCGTTAAACAGTTCCCAGTACTTTGCAATAATGTCGGCATAAGGCGTGCCGTTGTAGTCTTTTTGCAACGGACTACAGGACTGAAGGACTTTTTTATCCCCTGTCATGTCGAGCGTAGTCGAGCGCTCGGCTTTGCCGCTTGGCTTGTCCAAGACTTCTCTTGACAATGTGGGCGCTTCGGCTATCTCAAATATTGCATCATCCAGATACAGCAATTCGGCCTCCGTAGTTGTAAAGAAAACTCGCGTAATATCCTTAGCTTTATCATCAAACTTCACACCCAGCAGATCGCTGGCCCACTTCAAATTCCCTTCTTGCGAAAGTTCAGGGCGGCGACGGAACGCCAGATGATAGCCTTTAGTGGCCGAGTGTTCAAACATCTGCAGGCCCAGTTCATCTTTCTTGCTCAGCACCAGTTCGGGCACTCCCGCCATTCGCTCGCTGAGCCATGCCTGCTGTTCATCGGCTGTCAGTTCTTTAGGAGCCACAAAGTCGATATCCATACCCACGGTGGTGCTCATGCGTTGCGAGCCCTTCAGCGTGCCGTCATCATTCGGCAGACAGCTGTAGTTCATCTGCACCAGTCGGTGCTTCAGCGCCTCGTTGCCATTGCGAATGGCAGCTAACGTCTGCCGTTGCTCGCCACCATTGCGCAGCGCCAGATATTCCTCTCTTGTGTGGATGGGGCGCATATATTTCACCCCATCCTTAACATATACCAAGTGGCAACTCATCCCAGTTCACCTCCTTCCATTAGTATCTTTCTCAG
>JAEEGK010016716.1_pt1 | contig 16080 bp, 11 predicted proteins | sample 8958771 | NCBI WGS metagenome assembly JAEEGK01 (sample SAMN16246547, study PRJNA631951) | gut metagenome | biome: gut microbiome; feature: rumen; material: SC-attached | host: Bos | place: Iran: Karaj | collected 2018-10
GAGCCTTTACATGCTTTGCCCCTTGATAGCGATTAAACTCCACACCACCAAGTTTGAAGTCCAGCAGATAGAGTTGCAAATCCTCTGGCGCATACTTCAGCATTGCCCCACCTATGATATTATGTAAGAATACAGACTTACCGGAACCAGACTGACCAATGATAAACGAATGAACATGGCTTACCAAATCCATACAGAAATCAGTATCCTTTGATTCAGCCTTTCCTACAGGAATAATCATAGTTGACAAATTTGTCTCATACATCTTTCTCGCAAAAGAATCAATATCCCATGTCAGCATTTCACTCTCCTCTTTTACCTTTGCTTCAGTTCTGATATACTCAAAGCATGCTTTTAGCAATTCATCGTTATATATAATAGGAGTATATTTCAAATATCCATTATTCTTAGGCTTTTCAAACCCTATAGTAGGCACTCTACAATATTTTATATTTGAGACTTTGTCGTGTAGACTACGTCTATCGGATCCGAATTCTATTTTATATTGCCCATTTGCTGCATCTAATAGAGATTCAAAAGTTTCGTTTTTCTGTTCAGAAAACTTGAATGAGGGAGCATTACACGTAGGACATTTGCGGGGAGCAATCTTTCCTTCATATATTTTACCACAAATGGCACATACAAATTTTTTCTTCTTGCTATAATGATTGTCATTAGGTTCTATAGGATATTGGGACAAGCCGGTTAACACAAGATGAGATATCTTTTGACCTTTTAACCACCAATCATATTCAATATAGACAATCTTTCCATCTCGACTAATTAAGGTATAATTATCTTGATAAGAACCATAAATAAAATTCCTCACATTACGGGGTAATAAGACTATAACACCTAATCGGTAGCTCCACTCAATCAAAGAATCAAGACGTCTTTTATATTTATCATCAAAGGATTCGTCATATAAGACAACAATCTCATAGGGGATGGGGATAGACATGTTTTTTTTACAAAACTCCGGATAATTTCCATGACAACTTTTTATGACGTCTTCCCTTCTTTTCTCCATCCTCTCAAGGAATTCAATCATCAATTGTTCAGTTGTAATAGGTCTTTTATTATATATTGAGGGGGGCAGATTGCGAAGAAGTTGCTCATATTCGTATGAGTTTTTTAGATCGATGAATGTCAAATGAATTTTCTTAATCGGAAGAAGCATTAAAGTCTGAATGACAATTTGATTTATACATTTTTTCTTATTATCATTTGTATCGTAATCAACACATATTATCACACTTTGCTGTGTAACACCTCCTATTTTTATCCCATTGAATGGTATTTCCAATTTAACTTTATCAATTTTGACAGGAATATATTGTGTGCCAACTAAATTATCTACCCCAAACCTTTTGAATGCATTTTCCTTAATCCTATTGAAAACTCTCTCTATTTCCAACTCTGTTATTTCAGGAGAATAGTTTAAATACAACCATTCTGGATATTTGTCTCGCAATAACTGTACATTAGATACATAATCGTTTCTCAAAGAATCAATATCATCCTTTGTCCAGCCATTAACTTTTGCCTGAAAAGACTTAACTAAGAAGTCTAATGATAAAAGATACAGATAATTTGAATTATGATGCAACTTTACTTTTTTGAGGCATTGTTCCCTTTCTTCTTTCGTGACAAATAAGTAATCTGTCAGCAAAATCAATCTTGAATAATCTATATTGTTATAATCAAAAGAATAGTATTTTATTATCGCATATAAGTTATCTGCCTTTTCAATATTTTTCTCTACTCCAATACCCATCTCATATCTGAAAGCAAGTTCGTGTATAGCTTTCTCATCTCCATTATTTGCCTTTTCAATTATTTCTTCTGCTTTCAGGTCATACTCTAAGATTGGGTTTAGAAACAATTCTTTGTCACCAGACTGATTCTTAGATTCAAAAGAAGCCTCTCTTATATCTTTTACATTATTAGCAGTTTTTTCTTCCTTAATTTCACTCTGAGCCTTCTCCTGCTCAATATACACAGGAGTCCCACACTTCGGACAGAACTTAAAGCCATCCTTTATCTGTAATCCACACTTTACACAAAACATAGCTCTCTATTATTGAGGTTTATACTTATAATATTTCTGTGTCTTTCTACGAGAAAGAGATTATCAGGATGTTTCTTCTGGTTCCTAATCATGTGATAAAGAGAAGAGAATTCAAGGGTATTGCCATTATAAGCAACACATACGATTCTCTTTTGAGTTTCTGTAGTTTTAGCTGTATTTCTTAAACCAATCATACTTTCTTTTAAAGAAGCGACTTTATTGTATATCTCATCAATTGTATCACCGACAAGAATAAAAGCACCTATGGCGAATTTATAGTTACTCTCCTTTTGCATGAAACAATCTAATTTCTCAATATCATCACGAAAACTTTTTAGATTAAAGCCTTCTTTTCTCTTGATTTCACATATTATTCCTTGATTCTTGTTGTCTCCTTGATTATGATGTAGCACCATATCAGGAAATTTTATACCTTCTCCAACATATCCATAATAATTCGTGTTTTTACCAATTTCTGCGTTTAGAACAAATTTAGATTGGCCAAACAGTTTCTCTCTTTTCAATATCCTCGACCACTGATGGTAGAGTTCATAAGCAAATACGCGTTCTAAATGAGAAAACCAGACTTTCTTTTCTGGCTCCTCAAATTCCAAATAAAACTTCTTCACATTTAGAATCGAATCGAACAAGGTGCATATCGCTTTTTGTAAATCAGGTTCTTGACCATCAAACAAACTGCAATTGAGATTTCTTCTTCTATATTCCATCTTTGAATCTCTATTTTAGCAGATTAATAATATCCTTTGATTTCGAGGGCATATAGGGTGTGAACAGCGTATAACTGTCACTTTCCTCTGCATAATAATATGCACGGAGTCGCTCCCAATCGCTACTCAGCTTCTCCAATCGGATTTCATCATTCAAATGCAATGTCACACCAGCCGTTTCATCCGATTTCAGCATCACCAAATGCTTGAACTTCTGGAATACCATCTTTGGCGTGATATAGTCCTCAAACAACAGATTCGAAGCCTTTTCTATCTGCAGCAAGGTATGAACGCCATAGTCTGGTCCTTTTTCAAGGATTACATTCAATGCATCTCGATAGGTTCCCAAGCTTGTTGAAGAACTACTGCTATCACCAAAGAAATCATCCGATATGCTCATCATATCGTCATCATCAGAAGATTTACTGCTGTTGCTTTCTTCCAATTCCATATCCATCTTCAACTCCCTGAATCTGTCTTGGCCTAATATCAGCAAGATGGTTTCTTCTGCTGTTCCCTTTTGAATACTCTGAGCCAATTCCTTGAAGAACTTACTACGCTGTCTGCGCTCAATAATTTCACAATAGCTTTCGTTCTCTAAATCGAAGATCAGTTCATGTACCTCGCCCTCTTCATTGTTCAGGCAGTCTATCACCTTAAAGGCAATATCCTTGTGTTTCAGCTTGGCAGACATCATCAGCGATACGAACAGATTCATTGTTGTGCGAGTCACCTGCTCCTGATCGTTCAATCCCAACAACAGCACATTTTCACTGAAATCCTCATTCAATTTGATATACAAATCCTTCTGACTGATGTCAATGGCCTTACCCATAAAGGCCAAAGGCGATTTACCCTTCACAGCCAGCATCTGCTCCTTCACGCTCTCATCCAGATAGAACATCTGAGCACCATTGAAATAGAACTCACCATTACTCTTGTGGTCTTTGGCTTTCTCCACAATAGCAGCCATCAGTTTCTCTGCCGCCTCCTTGTCTGTATAGTAAGCCTGGAACTTCACCTGTTCATCCACATGGTGATAATAGATCTGGCCAGTTGACAAGTCAGATGTGATAGCAGAACTATTGGGTACCAATCTCTCTGAATCCGTCTGAGCACACTTCAACAGATAGAAGTCGCTCACGTTGTTGATAATCTCACTCGAGATTTCTGTACCAGACAAAGTCTGCGTAGCAAATACCAGATGAATGCCCTGACTACGACCCTCTTTGGCTATCTTGATCACAATATCAGAAATCTCATTCCTCACCTGTCGAGGAATAGAATCATCTGCCTTGAACATCTCGTGGCACTCATCTGCCACTACCAACACGTGAGGCATTCTATCCTGTTGATGCAGTTTATTATATTCTCCAATATTGTTAACGCCAGCACTACGCAATAGTTTCCCTCGTTCTGTCATGCTGCCACGAAGTTCCCTCAGAATTTCCAAAGTCACCTGAGGGTCTGAATTATCCACCAGCAGAGCCTTTACATGCTTTGCCCCTTGATAGCGATTAAACTCCACACCACCAAGTTTGAAGTCCAGCAGATAGAGTTGCAAATCCTCTGGCGCATACTTCAGCATTGCCCCACCTATGATATTATGTAAAAACACAGACTTACCAGAACCTGACTGACCAATGATAAACGAATGTATATGGCTCACTACATCCAAACGGAAATTAGAATCCTTAGATTCTGCCTTTCCTACAGGAATGATCATTGTTGACAAATCCGTCTCATACTTTCTTTCAGCTACAGAGCTAAAGTCCATACTCTGAACTTTCATTTCATCTTTTGCTTCTGCTTCTGAATTAATATGTTCCAAACATGCTTGAAGCAACACATCGTTATCAATTACTGGAGTATATTTTACCAATGCCTCATGTTCTGACTTAACAGATTGAAGAACATATGCTCGGCCGTGTTTAACATACTGGATATCAAGCCATACACCTGTATTACGTCCTCCGAATGGAGCTAAATTACGCAAATCGGGGTACTTCTCATAATTATCTTTAATAAAATTTAAACCTTCTTCTTTGGAACTAAGTGATGCTAGAATAATTGTTGAATCATTTTTATAAATATCAGGTATCTCTAAAAGGCTGAATACTTTTTCAACAACATCAGTTGAAGAATACCTATTTTTCTTCAAAACAATTTCAAAATCGCCTTCCATTGGCACATCAAGCAATTGTACATCATTATCAAAAGGATGTTCTTCATTCACTCTCTGCTGCTTTCCATAATATAAAAAAGCACCTGATTGTTCCGTAATTCCGCCATCGCGCCAAGGTATTACATTCTTGTCACCATAAAAACTGCTAGTTAATGAGTTATAGAAGAAGGGGGAATTATCAGATATCATATCAGTAAATGACTTGTTCTCGACCATTGATGTTTTATTACAGAAAACGCAACAGAGGCCTACAGAATAACCTTCTGTTACATAGTAATTAATCTTATCCCATTTCTCATCATCAATATATTCATCTAAGAAGACAACAACTTCATATGGAACAGGAATACACATGTTGCGTTTACAAAACTCCGGATAATTCCCATACTTCTTTTTAATTGATAATCTTCTCTCGTTCTGCAAATTAATAAAATTCTGAAAATCTTCTTCTCTAGTTATTGGATCATTATACAAAATCGGATTCAGATTATTGATTAAAAACTCTTCGTCAAACTTCTCGCCTAAATCCACAAATGTAATTCTAACTTTTTTTATTGGAACAGAAAGAAGCAAATGTAGCAGTAGCAAGTTAATTGTTCGAATCTTACTATTTCTAGAGTCATAATGAATATCTAAACTCTTTCCGAATTCACAAATAGTTGGGTATTCAATTCTGTTATTATCTATATAATGAACACTATATTGAGGAAGAAGGAAGAAAGGAACATATCTTTTTGCGGCATTTTCTTTTATCTTCAAAAACAGATCTGAAATGGTATCCTTATCAATATCTTGGGGATAGTTAATAAAAAGCAACTCGGGATACTCATCCCTTAATTCAATCAAATTACTGGCAAATTCCTTTTTTAGGTCCTCTGATTCTTTCTCTATATTTCGTCCGTAAATATGAATATAAGCAGATTTCAATGCAAAATCTAATAACAAGTCTTTGAAATATGAAATGGTTTTGGGATTTCCCCAATTATTTTTCATATCATTATCTTCTTCCTCATCTACATCTGTGCATTCTACAGCCTCGTCTTTCTTTATACAAAGAGGCTGGCATATCTCATCTTTAAACCCAAATGTATAATCCCATGGAATAATATTATCATCAATAGACGATAATAGTTCTTTCGCTTTCGACTGTTCTATTTCACACCCAATACCCTTTTCATATCTGAAAGCTAATCTAAGTTTTGCATCTACACTTCCTTTATGAGCCTTTTTCTCCACACCTTCAAAATCCAGCTCTTTTACAATCAAAGGATTTGGAACAAAAACATCATTATCCGTGGAATCAGTTTCTTTGTTACTGGTATTGGACGCAGTATCAGTCTTTGTTGTTTTCTTTGTATTTTTTGTCGGCTCAACTACAGGTTCTGAATCTACTGAGACGTTTGCCACCTTAGTTACCTCATCAGTTTCTTCTTTCTTCACATCACTCTTAGGTTCCTCCTCAACATACGCAGGAGTCCCACACTTTGGACAGAACTTAAATCCATCCTTTATCTGATTTCCACACTTAGTACAAAACATAGTTATAATATATCTCCTAATAAAAATGATTCAACGTCTTTATCTGCCTTGTGAGCAAAAATAATTATCCTTGAAAGTCTATCATAATATTGAGTCACAAAATCTCTAAAACGGATCTGTTGTGTGTGAACATTAAATAGGTTTTCTAGTGAACAATTCTCTTCTTTAAAAATAGTATCAATTTTCGTTTTAAGTTGATTCGACGATCCTCCAACGAGTATAAATACAGCATATTTGAAACCGTTACCTCCCCATATAGTTTCACCTGAAAACTCTATTAATTTATTCAAATCATCAAGAAGACTTTGGCTCGTCAATTTAGAAAATCTCTTAGCCTCAACAACTATCATTTGATTCTTTTTCTCAATATCATTTCTCCCCAAATGCACAACTAGATCCGGATATTTCCAAGGAGATTGCTCACCTTTTGATAAAAACAGATGCTTAATATCATCTGCATCTATTCTAAGCCCAAAAGGATTGCATTGTTTCAATAAACAATGATATTCTTTACTTACATCATTACAATATGCCCTTTCTACTTTTTCTTCATCATCAGCATAAGCAGTATTAGTCTTTAACGACTCTTTATCAAGCTCCATCATTGAATGATATAGATGCTCAATATAGATAACGTCTTCTTCCGCATGACCTTTCACTCCAAAGGACGCAATTGATTTTAAAAGTCTGACAAACTTTTTTTCATTATCTTTTTTCATACAAGCTATATTATTATTCATAGATGTTCTCGACAACCTTTTATATTAGGAGAATTAGAAAATAAACAGTGGAATAAAAGAAAATCAAAGGAGTCTCTTTATGGAAGTGAACTTGAATTACCAGATATTTTATCAATTCCTTTCTGAATATCGTCCTTATTTTCACTAGGGATTTTCGTAACAGGAGGAGTTGCCACTTTGACTTTAACAACTTCAGAACTTGAAATATCAGGTTTGACACTAACAGGAATCCCCTCTAATGGTAAAGGAACAACATCATTACCAGAATGTATTCCTGTAAAGTCTTCAATGTTCTGATTAATATTCTTTTTAGAAGCTGATACTCTTGATTTAGCTTTTTCAATTGTTTTAGCCATTTTCTTTTCAGTTTTAAGTTAATCATTAGTCAAAACAAAAAGAAGTTTGAGTCTATTCAATTCACTTCTTATGTCATGTCTATGACGGATTTTCCATCACGATGCCAAAGATAAGAATAAAAGGAGAGAATTGCAAGTTTTTTTTCTTAAATATTGCAAAAGTGCCTGTTTTATGTCAATATTAGCCTTTTTACGTCGATTTTTTATCGATTTTCTTCCATTAAATGTTTGTTATACACTTATTTTCTGGGTCAAAAGACAATTAATGGAAGAAACAACATATCACGACGGGGTCTTGAACCGCTGTACAACTGTCTTCTATGCGACAATTTTATGATTATACAAAAATGCGTTATGCAAATTTGTATAATTGAAGAATCCAAATCAGCTCAAATAATGGTCAATTTATACATTTTTAAGCTCATAATGAGCTGATAATTGGTAAAAAGACGCCCTAATCTTCTTTGAAGGTTCGGTCTTTTTCGAAAGTGATGTCGGAGTAGAGTTCGGGGGAGCCTTTGTAGCTTTCGGGGATGAAGTGAAGGCGGACACCACGGACGTGCTTGTTGGAACGGAAATCCTTGAGGTTGTCGACTTTATTACCGACATCCGACATAAAATCCGTCTATTTATTTGATATTCAAAGATATATAATTAAACTTACTGACATAAAACCGACATAAAACAGACATACTACTGACATAAAACCATCATTTTAACTGATATTTGGCATCAAGAGGCATGTATAATGCCTGCCCTAATGGGAGCGAATTGGCGAATGAGACTTCGCAATCATTAGCATTAGGTTAGCTATTGAATTCTCTAGAGAATTGAACGCTTTGGTTAGTCCTAACAATTGCGGAACCTAGGGTTAATGGTTGAATTCTCTAGAGAATTTGGCAGCTAATATTAACCAGAAATTGTGCGAGAGTAAAGTATCGAATCAGCAAGTCCCCTTACGAGACATCATTAGCATCAATAGGAATGTAAATTGCGCATTTTATGTCGGTTTTATGTCAGTAATATGTCGGTATTATGTCAGTATATCAGATAAACACTCAATAATATCATGTTGATAATAAGGTATTTACAATATAATTTATGTCGGATGTCAGTAAATAATAGAATTATTTCATCAAAAATTTGCAAATATGATAAAAATGATGTATCTTTGCACCATCAAAGTCAATAAAAACCAGAAAACTAAAAAGAATATGAAGATTTCCCTTATCAAGACCAGAGGACAGAAGGAAGTGATCACCCGCTACAGTCTGGAAGAGGTGGCATACGCCATCCAGAACGGTTGGCGGCAGCGTAACGTGACCTATCTGAGAGAGGTGTATCACCTGATGAACAAAGAACGGCAGCCAGACGGACAGATACAGACCGACTGGCAAGGTGGCATCAAACTGGAGCGTATCTGCTTTGCCCAGGAACTCGACAGGTATAGGAACGAGCGACGTATATTGGCCTATAATGGGCTGGTGGTGGTTGAGGTGAACAATCTGGCGACCTACGAAAAGGCCGTTGAAGTGAGGGATGCTGCAAAGAAGATGCCAGAGACGCTGATGTGCTTTCTGGGCGCATCGGGAAAGTCGGTGAAGATCGTTTGCAGAGGAGAGCTGTTTGGTGGAGGATTACCTCAGACTGAGGAGGAGATCAGGCAATTCCATCTGAACCTCTATCAGACTGCGAGACGGGCGTATGTGAACCAGTTCGGGTTTGAGATAGCGTATCTGGAGCCAAGACTCGACAGGACGGTCTATGTGAGTGCCGACCCTGAGATGGGCTTTAATCCTGAAGCCCGTCCGTTCTATGCCGATACGAAGGAACATACTGAGCCTCAGCCCGTTAACATCTCCCGCGAGAGCGACCGGCTGATGCCTGGACGCACCATCAAGCGCACCTATCGATTGGAATGGCAATTCATCATCGACACCGTGCTGGGCCATTATTTCGAACTGCCCGACGAGGACCGTCTGGAAACGCTGCTGATGCAGATTGCGACACTCTGCCTGAAACAGGGCATTCCCCTCGCCTACGCACAGGGTATGACAATGGAGCATCCAGCATTGAATACCGACCCGTTGCTGCTGAAAAAGACCTTCCAGATCGTCTATGCCGTGACCCTGCAGGAGGACTATATGAAGAAACACAAGATCAAGCCCCTGCAGAGCATCCCCATCGATACGATTCAGATGATGAAGACGGAAATCTTCCTGAACGAGAACTTCGAGATGCGCAAGAACCTGATGACGGGCGTGGCCGAATATCGTGAGAAATACTCTGACGATCAGCGCTTTAAGCCCGTGACCGAGGAGGTGCGCAATGACATGACGATGCGGGCGACGGAACTGGGTTTGAAGTCGTGGGACAGAGACGTAAACCGTTTCATCGACTCCACCCGCATCGAGCAGTACGACCCTGTGAACACCTGGCTGGACAAGCTGCCCAAATGGAACGGGCACGACTACATCAAAGAGCTCGCAGCCCGCGTGCCCACCAGCCAGCCTCATTGGGAAATGTATCTCAGGAAGTGGCTTGTGGGTATGGTGGCACAATGGCGCGAGAGTGATAAGCAGTTGACTGGCAATGCGTTGACACCATTGCTGATTGGTCGTCAGGGCTGCGGAAAGACGCGTTTCTGCAAGATCATCCTGCCACCAGAACTGCGCGACTATTACAACGACAAGATCAACTTCAAGAACGAGTTCGACCTGAACATCGCCCTCACGATGTTTGCGCTGATCAATATCGACGAGTTCGACAAGACCACGAACTCGCAGCAGATTGTGCTGAAATATCTGTTGTCATCGGCTGAAGTGAAGTTCCGTCCGCCCTATGGCAAGACCATCAAGCAGTTCAGGCGCTACACCTCGTTTATCGGCACCACCAACCAGCAAAAGCCGTTGGTGGATCCCACAGGCAGCAGGCGTTTCGTCTGCGTGGGCATCACGCCTGGCAAGAACATCGACTTCGAGGACAATCTCTGGCACGAACAACTCTTTGCGCAGGTGCTACATCTGTTTAATAGCGGAGAGCATTACTGGTTAGACAACGAGGAAATCGCCACGCTGATTAAGGAGAACGAGCCCTATCAGAAGCTGAACGACCTGGTGGAGATGATTGGTGAGACCTTCCGCAAGCCGAAGCCTACAGAGCAGGAACGCTGGTGGACGCTGCCAGAGATACATGAACTGTTGAAAGAGCGTTTCACCAACTACGACCCCAAGACGTCGTATGAGAAACTGGGCCGCGCCCTGAGCAACCAGCAGTTCGATTTCGAGAGCGACCGCAAGACCTCAGGACACGTCTATAAGCTCGTGGAGAAATAAAAAAAGCCCGCCCCAAATGGCGAGCTTTGATTTATATCGGGAAATCCGATGATTATTGGTTTACTGGATTATACCACCAATCGTCAGTTGAATTAGTACCTCCAGGAATACTCTGGCGCTCTTTCATCCAGCCCTGTGAATCATCAACAGCAATGATCATAGGAGCATCACCGGCCTTCGGGAATTTGATTTCCTGCAGCACATCGGTATAGTTCGTACCTGATTTCTGAGGAACTAACAGAGAGATATTGTTTTCACCAGGAATCCAACCTGTTACAGTGAATCTGTCGATTTCATAGTCAGGATCGATAGTAGTATTACCCCAACCAGTGTTGATCATCTGAGAGGCGTTCACTTTATCGCCCTTAACCCATTCTGTATCACCAATCTTCAGAGTAAAGTTGTAGATACCACCAGCAGCGCGGACAATAGCCTCCTGCTTACGACTTCCTGAAACCTCTTCTTCTCTGACCTTTACCATTTCATGATTATCATTCTCTCTCCATGTAATCCGATTCTGATAAACGTTTGCCACGTCAACAACTACATCGTTGAAATCGAAGTCATCCGTAGCTCCCAGGTCCTCCATCATATAACGCTTGCCCTCTCTCACTTCTACTACTTCAACCTCTTGCAAGCGTGGGCCGATAAACATGAATGCCAGGTCCTCGTAATCATTATCACCACCACCATCTTCACAACCAACGAGGGTCACGAAATCGTCAGCAGGAATCTTATAACCGTCATTTTCATTACCAGTGGGCCTAGTCAAACCTTCCAGAGCACGCATATAATTTTTCAGCGATGATTTAATAACATATTTGCCATTCGGATAATGTGTTCCATCTTTTTCAGTCCATACCTTCAGGTAGAAATACATTTTGGCACCAGGGGTTACTTCATAAGTAAAGGTAGGAGCATTAATCTGGGTTGCACCAGCAGGAACACCATCATTTGTCAGATCATGCTTACCCTTGGCATCTATATATGTCAGATCCTGATTCTTTGTCCAGATCAACTGATCCTTACCGTCCTTACCGCCAACGTTCACCCACAACTCCCATGTATAACTTGCCTTACCCTGGTAGAAAGGAACAATGGTGAAAGTATTCTTTGTACTTGTAGCTTCCGCACAGAAAGGACTACCAACAGAGGTATTGTCTTGACCTAACGGCACATTTTGATGCATCCACCCATTTACACTCTTATTGATTGTCATACTGCTTTGCCCTTTAAAGGTAATGGTAACCTCATCTCCCTCAGCACGTGTAGCAGTGCCAGTAGAAGGCAAAGTGACGCTAGGAGTCATCGTAGAGAAATCCCAAGTCTGGTTGGGAGCGATAGCACCATACTTCTTTTCGAAGTTGGCTCTGTACTCAGCCTTGAGCTGCGCAGCAGCTTGATTTGCAAGGCCCTCGCTGTCGAAGGCGATTTCCTTAGAACATGACGTGAAAGCAGCGCACAATACGGCCATGCTTCCAAACATTAATAAATTCCTAAGTTTCATAATGGTTAAAAAATTTTATAAATGGTTTATGATTAATTTGTTTGCGGGCACAAAGGTACAGATAATCTACGAATTATCCAAGAAAAATAGATTAAAATTGTAAAAATAACACTTTTTAAACATCAGGTCAGGTTAACTAAAGGCGGAAAAGATCACGGATTATACATATCTTTGCAATAAAAGGCCATGATATCATCCAGCATGCGCTTGGCCTCGACAGCGGGGCTGTCAGGGTCAAGCGCAATCGCCTGGATATAATTATTTATTGCCTCGTGCCACAATCCGCGCTTACGGGCCTCGTTGCCTTTCAGATAATACTCCTCAGCGGAAGCAAATTTTTCACTGTTCACTTTTCACTTTTCACTTTTCACTTCTTATAATATTCTCTCTTACCAGCAGCGAGGGTATTCTTCATCAGCGAACAAATGGTCATCGGCCCTACTCCACCAGGAACGGGTGTGATGAACGAGCACTTGGGTGCCACCTCGTCGAACTTCACGTCGCCATTCAGACGGAAACCGCTCTTCTTCGTGGCATCAGGCACACGGGTGGTACCTACGTCGACAATCACGGCCCCCTCCTTCACCATATCTGCGGTGACGAAATCGGGTTGTCCGATGGCAGCGATGATGATATCTGCCTGGCGACACTCATCCTTCAGAGTCTTTGAGCGCGAGTGACATACAGTGACAGTAGAATCGCCATATTGCTTCTGCATCATGAGCTGAGCCATCGGCTTACCCACAATGTTCGAACGACCCAGAATGACGCACTTCTTACCGCTGGTCTCGATGTTGTAGCGTTTCAGCAGCGTAATGATGCCCAGAGGCGTAGCCGAGATGAAGCAAGGCAGGCCAATAGCCATACGACCCACGTTGATGGGATGGAAACCGTCTACATCCTTGCGATAGTCGATGGCCTCGATGATCTTCTGTTCGTCGATATGCTTGGGCAGAGGGAGTTGCACGATAAAGCCATCAACATCATCGTCCTTATTGAGCTTATCGACACAAGCCAAAAGCTCAGCCTCTGTGATGTCGTCCTCAAAGCGGATCAATGTGCTCTTGAAGCCACAAGCCTCGCACGCGAGTACCTTATTTTTAACGTATGTCTCAGAGCCACCATCGTGACCTACTAAGACTGCTGCCAAATGGGGTTGTTTACCACCCTTGGCCATAATATCCTTCACTTCTTCGGCAATCTCAGCCTTTATGGCCGCTGCCGTTGCCTTTCCATCAATCAGTTGCACCTTTTTACCTTTTTACTTTTTTACCTTTTTACTTTTCCTTCATCCACTGCCACTCGTCCTTGGCCTTTGCAGGGTCGAGGTTCATCAGCGCATCCACATCATTGGCCTTCATACCGATATAGACAGCCACTTCCTTCAGTGTCTCCACCTCCTGGTTGCTGATGTTCGTATCCGACTTGACAATCAGGGCCAGCATGCTGAGCATCTGATAACGCAGATCCTCGCTGAGCGAACCGGCAATCTGAGCACCGCAGTCGCCAATCAGCTGCAGGAAAGCATTCGGCTTGCGGGCCTCAAGCTCCTCATGCTTGGCAATCAGCTTCTTCACGACGTCCATGCCTTCGACCTCAGCCTCCTCGCCAAAATGCTCATTGAGGAATTTGCCCAGGAACTGGTACTCCTCAGGCTCGACCTTACCATCAGCGATGACGATATGCGATGCCATCACCAGCATCGAGAACATGAAACTGTTGCGCATGTTCTCCCTCACAGGACTCTCCACATTGAATGTCTGGTTAAACTCGTTCGAGAAAACCACATTCTCTGCTGATAACTTCAACTGTGGCTGACCTGCCACTTCCTCTGTCAATTCCTTCAGCGGGCCTTCATTGAACAGGCCTTTCAGATTGCTGATCCATTTACCTATTGCCATAACTATTCACTATTAATTATTCACTATTCACTAAAACGGCTTGCCGCCCTTCATCTTCATGGCTGCAGCCATCTGGGCCATCTTCGACGAGCCCATGCCAGAGACCATCTTCATCATCTTACGCGTCTGGTCGAACTGCTTCATCAAGCGATTTACGTCCTCGAGCTTCGAGCCAGAGCCCTTGGCGATGCGCAGCTTACGACTCTGGTTGATGATATCAGGATTGGCACGCTCCTTGGGCGTCATAGAGTTGATGATGGCCTCGATGCCCTTGAAGGCGTCGTCGTCGATATCGAGGTCCTTGATCTGCTTGCCTACACCAGGAATCATCGAAGCGAGGTCCTTGATGTTACCCATCTTCTTGATCTGCTGGATTTGACCCATGAAGTCGTCGAAGTCGAACTTGTTCTTGCGGATCTTCTTCTCCAGGCGCTTGGCCTCTTCCTCATCGAACTGCTGCTGAGCACGCTCCACAAGAGAGACGACATCGCCCATACCGAGAATACGGTCGGCCATACGTTCCGGATGGAACACGTCGATGGCCTCCATCTTCTCACCCGTTCCCACAAACTTGATGGGCTTGGTGACGACAGTACGGATACTCAAAGCAGCACCACCACGGGTGTCGCCATCGAGCTTGGTCAGAACAACACCATCGAAGTCCAGACGATCATTGAACTCCTTGGCCGTATTCACAGCATCCTGACCCGTCATCGAGTCGACCACGAACAACGTCTCATCAGGATTGATGGCCTGCTTCAGGTTGGAGATCTCGTTCATCATCTCCTCATCGACAGCCAGACGACCAGCGGTATCGACGATGACCACATTATAGCTCTCCTGCTTGGCCTTGCGGATGGCGTTCTGGGCGATTTCAACCACATTCTTATTGCCTTCTTCCGTATAGACATCCACACCTACTGAAGCGCCCACCACCTTCAACTGTTCGATAGCAGCAGGACGATAGACGTCGCAGGCCACCAGCAACGGTTTCTTGTGCTGGCGCGTCTTGAGCATGTTGGCGAGTTTTCCAGAGAACGTGGTCTTACCAGAACCCTGCAGACCAGACATCAGGATGATGGCAGGACGGCTCTCAAGCTTCAGCTCAGTAGCCTTTCCGCCCATGAGTTCTGTCAGCTCATCGTGGACGATCTTCACCATCAACTGGCTAGGTTTCACGGCAGTAAGCACGTTCATACCCATCGCCTTCTGCTTCACGGTATCGGTAAAGGTCTTGGCCACCTTGTAATTCACGTCGGCATCCAACAGGGCGCGACGGACGTCCTTCAAGGTTTCAGCGACGTTGATCTCGGTGATCTTGCCTTCACCTTTCAGGATCTTAAACGATCGCTCTAATCTTTCACTTAAATTCTCGAACATATCATTTACATATTAACTATTCAAAGACAGAGTAACTTTTTAAAGACAAAATAACATACTAACATTTTTTTACTAACATATTTCTATTACTATTTTTATTTTATCTGTTATTATTATATGTTCGTCTGTTATTATGTCTTTAATCATGTTATTTTGTCTAAATCACTTCGTAGCCGAATTTCTTGCAGAGGTCGAGACTCATCTCCTTCAGCTTGAACTTCTGGATTTTACCAGAGCCCGTCAGCGGGAACTGGTCGATGAAGAACACATACTTAGGAATCTTATAACGGGCAATCTTTCCTCTGCAAAACAGCTGCACATCTTCAGGCGTCATCGTC
>JAEEGK010016718.1_pt1 | contig 16078 bp, 10 predicted proteins | sample 8958771 | NCBI WGS metagenome assembly JAEEGK01 (sample SAMN16246547, study PRJNA631951) | gut metagenome | biome: gut microbiome; feature: rumen; material: SC-attached | host: Bos | place: Iran: Karaj | collected 2018-10
AATTCTTTCATTATTATTTTCTTCATCCAATTTATTAATTCTTTCATTATTATTTTCTTCATCCAATTTATTAATTCTTTCATTATTATTTTCTTCATCCAATTTATTAATTCTTTCATTATTATTTTCTTCATCCAATTTATTAATTCTTTCATTATTATTTTCTTCATCCAATTTATTAATTCTTTCATTATTATTTATTTCATTCAAATTATTGACCTTTTCTTGATTATCTACAATATATTCATTATTTAAATTTTGTTGATGATTATCATCATTAGAGATATCATTTTTATTTTTTTCATTTGAATCTTTTATATCATTTTCTTCTTTTTTCTTTCTAACTCCACTTTTGAAAGGATATTCAGCAACTTCAAGATATTCTTTTTTCTTTTTTCCATAAACTAAATTTGTAATTGGTTTTTTCACATTTTGTTTATATGACAAAGAATTATTTCTTTGATTTATAACATCATTAGAAACTTTATAAATTCTTGGTTCTGTATAATTAAATGATTTTCTTTGATTATTTTTTTTATGAATATCTTTTAATATATGTTCATAATCTTCTTCTAAATTTGAAAATATTCCATATATATTTTTTTCCATCATTGATTTGTTTTCATCTTTGTTTTTATCTTCCATAATATAAATATTTATTTTACTTTTTTATGTTAATTATTATATTATTATTAATTATTAATCTCAATTTATAAATAATTAATAAAAAAAACAAATTTTATTATAAATTTTAATATTTAATGTCAAAAGAAATAGAAGATTTATTAAAATGTTATATATGTAAAAATAATTATGATTTAAATTCTCATTATCCAATGATAATAAAATGTGGACATACATTTTGTAAAGAATGTATAACATTAAATGAAAATAAAGAAAATAATAATTTATGTCCAATTGATAATCAACAAACTATAATGAAAATCGAATCAAGTATAAATAATTTATTAATTGAAGAAATAATAAAAAAAGTTTTTAATTATGAAGATAAAGTTCAAATGAAACAAATAATATATATAAAACCAGATATAAGAAGAAATAGATCTCCTTCATTAAAAAGAGGAAAAAATAAATTAGAAGAAAATAATAATGAAAATAATGAAAATATAGATAAAAGTAATGAAAATAATTATAATATTAATACTATAAAAAGTACTAAAGTTAGAAGTTCAACTGGATATAAAAAAAATATGAGATTTTCTAAAAAAGAACCTAATCGTTTTAGTAATATAAATATGAAAAAAGTAGAAATTGAAGATGAAGATGAAAAAATTAAAGATGATATGAATGATAGTATTGAAACTATTCCTTTAAATGAAGATAAATCAGTTTTGAATATTAGTTTTAAAGATGAATGGACTGCATTTTTAGAAAAGAATATTATAGAAAAAAAAATTTCAAAAGATGAAAAGGAATTTATAAATAATAATAATATTGAAGATACTATTGATAAAATTTCTAAAATTGATGATGATTTTTTAACTTCTTCAATTGCAAATTTAATTCCTGCATTAACTAGTATTAATAACAATAAGAATAATAATAATAACAATAATAATAATAAAAATGATAATAATGATAATAATAACAATAATAATAATAACAATAATAATAAAAATAATTATAATATTAATAATATTCTTAATAAAAATAATAGACATATTAATAATAATAATGCTTTGAAAATGGCAGCAATAGAAAATATAAAAAAAATGTCAAAAAATATAAACATAGATGCAAATATATTAAGATATGCATCTAGTACTTATAATAGTAAAAATAAAATAGCATTATTTAATAAAGCAAATATTGAAAGAAAAACAAATAATAATAGTAAAGAAAAAAATAATCCGATAATAACAAAAGATATAAGTAAAACACCAACTAAAGAAATATTAAATGAAGATCATGAAGATGAAAATAAAAATAATGTTTTATTACAAACATATAATAAATTAAGTAATCAACCATATCATAAAACTGTAATAACTAATAAACATTTACAAAATAAAGGAAATTCAAGTAAGAATGATGATTCAAGAAAAGAAACAGATGAAAGTAATAAAAATAATAAAAGTTTAGGATATGAATTAGAAAATAAAATAAAAAATAAAATTATAGATGAAGAACAAAAAAAACAAGATAATAATTATAATATAAATATAATAGATGAAAATAAAAAAGAAATAAAAATAAATGAAATTCCAATAGATATGAATAAAAGAAATATAGAATATAAAAATCAAAATTTAAATAAATCATATACAGAACAAGAAGAAAATAAATATATAAAAATATCAAAAAAAGATAATCCAAATGATATATTAATAAGAAGAAAAAATTCAGACATAACAGGAGAATTAAAAAAAAATTCAATTGAAAAAGAAACAATAGAAAAACCAAAAGAAAACAAAAATTCAGATTCAAAAAACCAAAATTCAAAAAATCTTGAAGTAGAAAATAAAATAACACCTCGTACAAACATAGCACTTCAAAACTTTGATAGTGACATAAGTGGTATATTAGAAAATAGTATAATAATAATGAAAACAAAAAATGAAAACACATTTCCAAAATTAAAAAAAGAACTAATTTCAATATTAACATTACAAAACAATACTTTATCTCAAAAAGAAATAGAAGAATCAGCAAAATATAAAAAATACATAAATTACATAGAAAAATCATTATCAAATCAAAAATTAAAAGAAAATCCTCAATTAATAAGAATAAAACTTTTTCCAAACAATGACTTTTTCATAGGATACATAGATCACACAAAAGACGAAATAAAAAATGGTATATTATATTATAACAATGGTGATTATTACGAAGGAGAATTTCAAAATGGTAAAAAAGAAGGTTTTGGTATAATAATATATAAAAATGGTACTCGATACGAAGGAATATTTAAAAATAATAAACATAATGGATATGGTAAATTAATTCAATTAGATGGAGAAGTTTTTATTGGAGATTGGAAAGATGGTAAAATAAATGGAAAAGGTGTTCGTTATCATTCAAATGGTGATAGATACATTGGTTCATATATTAATAATATTAGAAATGGTGAAGGACATTATATTTTTTCAAATGGTGATTCTTATGAAGGTAATTGGAGTAATGGGAAAGCAAATGGTAAAGGAAAATTTACTTTTAAAAATGGAAATATTTATGAAGGTGATTTTAAAGATAATATTATTTGTGGTAAAGGAAAATTTACTATGAGTAATGGAGATGTTTATAGTGGCGTTTTTAAAAATGGAATGATTAATGGTAAAGGAATTTTTAAAAATAGTAAAGGAGAAAAATATACTGGATTCTTTTTAAATGGAAAAAAACATGGTATGGGGAAATTAGTTGATAAAGATAATAATGAAATTGCTAATGGTTATTGGAATATGGATAATTTTGTTGGGAAAAAAAATATTAATGAATATATGTAGGAGATTTGAAGTTTTAATTTATATAATTTTATATATTTTATCCTTTTTATTTTTTGTTTTTTTGTTTTTTTTTTTTGATTTTTTTTGTAATTTATTTATTTTTTGTTTCTTTGCAAATTTGGTTTAGATTTGTTTTTTTAATATTATTTTATATATTTTAATTAAGGGTTTTTACATATTATCTTTTTGATAAAATTAAATATTTAAAAATATAATATTTTTTTTTAAATTTTTTATTAATTAAATAAAAAAATGTTTTTATTAAATACTTGTTAATTTAATTGTAGTTGCAGCATTTTTTTCAATTCTATGAACAATATCTTTTAATTCATCATCAAAACAATATGATAATTCACCAAATAAAATTCCTTCTCTTAAAGAAATAAACTGAGCTTTATTTGCCAATTTTTTCCCTTTATTTTCATGAATAATAATTTTATTATTTTTACTATTCATTTCAATATTAATAATATCATCATTAATATAATTATAATTATCTTTACCTCCTAAAATAATTAAACTACTATCATTAATTTTAACAATACAAGTAAATTTCTTAGTTAAAAACTCTGAATTTTCCATAACAAGAATAGTATCCCATTTAGTACTTTTATTCATATTTAACCTAAAAACAGTAGAACAACATTTTTGAGTTAATGAATTATATCCTCCAAAACAATAAACATAATTATAAGAATTATCACTAAATATACTACTACCATATCTTTCTTCTGGAAGTTCAGGTAAATCTTTCCATCTTTTATTAGTAATACTATAATATTCACATTTATTACTTTTAAATCCAGAAACAACAATAATATATTCATTTCTAAGAATACTTAATGAAGGATAATAATGCATATAACATGAATTTACTTCAAATGAAACTGAAATTGGTTCTTTTGATATATCTATACTATACATAAATGAAGACGAAAATGAATTTGGATTTGTGTCTAATGTATCATTGTCTTTATTTATTGAGTTTAATTTACAACCACATAAAAATAATTTGTTATCTAAAAATATTTGAGACATTCCTTCTAAGTTTAATTGAGAAAAATATAATTTGTGTTCATATAGTAAATCTGATTCTATATCGTATATTTGAAGATATAAATTTGTTGTTAATTGTCCTGAAAAATCATCTTTAAATGAAGAAAATGTATCTGTAAATTTTTCATTTTCATTTATTTTATCTGTTTTTGATATAACTCTAAGAAGCTTTTTAGAGTTTAAATTGAGACTATTTTATTTTTTATTATTTTTTATTTTACTTTTGATCTCCTTGACAACAATTATTTCCCATTATGTTTTATTGTTATTTATTTAAAATTTTATTATTTTTGATTTATATATTAATTTTTTAAATAAATAATAACCATTATTTTTTTATAAATTGACTATTATATAATAAAATTAAATAATGAAATATTAAATTATGATGATAAATAAAAAAAACAGACAACATGAAGAATAAAAATAAACTCTTATCTACATTATCTGAATTATATTTTATTATGAAATAATAATAAAATAAAAACAATTATATTTTTTAATAATTTCAATTAATAATGTAATTAAAATTTTATTTTATTTAAAAATAATTTAATTAACTTAATCAGTAATAAATAAAGTCTCCAATTAAAATTTAAAATATTATAATGGAGGATGTCATAATGACTGATGCAAATGAAAAAAATAACCAAGATAACAAAGAAAAAGAAAGTGAAATATACAAAGAATTTAAAAAGAGTTTAAGTCTTATTGACAAAAGTATAATATTAAAAGATTTAAAAACTCTGAATATAAATTATCGTTTGATAAACAAATTCAGAAGAGGATTTAAAAATGAAGATTTTGCATATTTAAATGAAATATATATTAAACCTCTTTTTATTTTACCAAGTTTAAAATATGATTTATCACTTCCACACAATTTTACAATATCTCCAAAAGCATTAGATAAAACAAAAAATTCTCCTGAAATAATAGGATATATTTTCTTAATAATATTAACAAAATTAATAGATGAAAAAAAATATGAAGAAGCATTTAAAGGAATAGAATTTTTAATAGATTACTTTAAAAAATATGAAAATTTAACAATAAAATCTTTAAAAGCAAAATCATATTATTATTTATCATTAATAGCAGAATTTTTAAACAAATTTGATTCAATAATAAAAGAATTACATTCAGCATATAGAAGTGCATGTATCACAATGGATGAAATAACACAAGTAACTTTAATAAATTGTATAATAAGATATTATTTAATAACAAATAATGTTGATTTAGCAAGAGCATTTTTAAGTAAAACAAGATTTAAAGAAAATATTTCAACAAATGAAGACTCGAGATATTTATTTTATATAGGAAGAATAGAAGCAATTCAAATGAATTATTCAGAAGCATATAAACATTTAACTAATTCATTTAGAAAAGCTCCAGAAAAAACTGGAGAAGGATTTAAAACTTTAGTAAATAAACATATTATTGTAGTTCAATTATTAATGGGAGAAATACCAGATGTTAAATCATTATTAAATCAAAATTTCAATGAATTTAAACCATATTTAAATTTATTAAAAGTAGTAAGACATGGTAATTTAGAAGAATTTAAAGATATTTGTAATAAATATTCAAAAGAATTTGAAAAAGATCAATTATTTACTTTAATACAAAGAATAAGACATGTTGTTATTAAAGCAGGATTGAGAAAAATAAATTTATCATATTCTAGAATTAGTATTAAAGATATTACTGAAAAATTAAAATTGGAAAGTGAAAAAGAAACAGAATATATTATTGCTAAAGCTATTAGAGATGGAGTTTTTCTTGCTAAAATTAATCATGATGAAGGTTATGTTCAATCTATGGAAATTAAAGATATTTATTCTACTTTTGAACCACAGAGAAGTTATAATAATAGAATTCAGTTTCTTAATAAAATTTATAATGATGCTATGCAAGCTATGAAATATTCTGAAAAACAAGATGAAAGTAAGAAAAATGAGAAGAAAGATTTAGAAGAAGAAGATGCTATGGATAGAGCTTTTCAAGAATTTCAATAAAATTTTATTAAAGTTATTAATAAATTAAATTAAAATGAATTTTTTTTAAATTTTTTTTTTTATTTATTTTAAAATTTATTTATATTTATATTATTAGATTTAAAAAAATGTGTGTAATTAAATTAGAATTAATTAATATGTTCTTATCTTATTAAAAATAAATAAAATTTAATATATTTTTAATTTAAAATAGAATTATTAATGTTTTTAAATTAAAATAAAAATTGATATTTATTTTAAAAATGGAAGAATATTCAAGAAATAAAACAATATCATCAACTGGAAGAAGGTTACAAAATAAATATTTTGAATTAGATTCATTAGAAGAAAATCATCAAGATGAAGAATCAAATTTTGTAATAGAAAATAATATAGATAATAATAAAATAATTGAAGAAAAAGACAAATTATTACAAGAATTAAGAGAAAAATTACAAAAAGAAAAAGATGAAAAATTCAAAGTCCAAATTGAATGTATGAAATTAAAAAAAATACAAGAAGAAAATTCATTAAAGACTAATTTAAAAAATGCTAAAAATTTTTTAGAAAAGAGTGAAATAATTGATAAATGGATTAAATTTGCAAAGAATGATATTATGGAAAATTTTGTTGATTTTTCACCTTTACAAATTTATCATTTAATTTCAGATTTATTTATTTTATGTTCAGAGTTACTTGAAATATTATTAAAAGAAAAATATATAATTATTTTAAATTATTTAAATATTCCTGAATCAAATTCTCAAATGAAAAATATAAGTCAAGATTTAAAAAATATTATTATTGATAATATTGAAAATGTAATTTTTTATAAAGAAGAAAATGATAAGTTTTTTGAAAATTTCAAAATAAAATATTCTAATAAATGCTTAATTTATATTAAAAATAAAGAAGAAGAATTTTTTGATTTAATTAATAGTAATTCATTTAAAAGTATGTTAGATAATGTAAAAAATATAATATTATTTGCAATGTTTAATGAACCAAATCTTCATTTTGAAATTGAGAAAGATTATTTAAAAAGAGAAATAATAGAAATTCCTATAAATAATAATAGAGAAAATTATATTATTGTAAATGATCCAGGAATAAAAAATTTTTCATCTATTATTTTATTAAATCCTCCAGTTACTTCTTCAAAAAATGAAATATCAATATTATCAGATTTAAAAAAGATTTTAATTAAATATGATAAAAATGATACTATTGATGATTTAGATTTTACACAAAGTAATATTAATAATGAAACTAAGGATTCTTCAAATTTTAAAAATATTATTATTAAACATAAATCATTATCTTCACTTGAAGTAATAAAAAATAATGATATTGAAGAAATACCAAAATATGAAACAAATACTGGAACAAAATTTGAAATGTTAAAATATCAAAATAAAAAAAAAGAAAATGATTTATTAAATAATAAAAGTGATTATATATATGAAAATGTAAAAAATCCAATTACATTTAGATTAGAAAATAAAATGAAAAAAAATAATCAAAATAAATCTAAATTAAGTAAAGAACATGAACATTTACAAACAGAAATAAAAGAATTTACAAATGATAATATTTTTTTAGAAACTCCAAATGATATTAATAATACTAATAATTATAAAAAAAATATAATGAAGAATAAATATGAATATGAAAAAATATCATCTAATAATAAAAATATGATGTTTGATCAAAAAATAAAAGATACATATAATATATATAATAATAAAAGAATATTAACAAAAAAAAATTCAGCAATGAATACAAATATAAAAAGAGAAAAGTTAATTTCAGGTAAAAAATTATCATCAAATCATCCAAAAAAATTTATAACAAAAAAACCAAAAGATTCAAAAATAATAAATAATAAAAATCCAGGATCAACAAGACAAAATCAAACAACAAAAAAATTTTTTAATTCAAATGAAAATGATATAAATTATGCATCAGAAACAGTTCTTTCATCACCAGGAAAAGATTCTTCTTTTTTAAAAACATTTAAAAATCAATTAAATACTAATTCAAACCATTATAGAATTGATTCAGAAAATTCAATTAATCAAAAAACCGAATGTCATATTCAAAATGTTAATATTAATTTAATTAATATTAATCAAACTAATAGAGTTATTAATAAAAATCCAAAAAAAGATTTAGTTAATAATAATAATAATTATAATTTTATTCCACCTCAATATTTTGATTTAAATGAAGTTGATGAAGTTTCAAAATGTGTTAAAGATGGTTTAAGTAAAAATAAAACTTTAATTATTAAAGTTAAAAAAGGAAAAAATTTTCCTAATCAAAAAGAAATTATGATTAGTACTAATATTAATCAAAATGATGATGATAATTTAACTGATGCTTCAAATCAATATCACTTTGATTCTCAAGATAATATTAATTTATTTAATAGCAAAAATAAACATTCTTTACTTAAGTTAAAGAAAGGAAAAGTTGTGGATAATATAAGGATGGAAAGTCCTTCGGCTTTTTGTAAAAGGAAATTATTTAATTAATAGATTATAGTAACTATTTTTTCAAAAAATAATGATAAATAGAATCAAATTTAACATATTTCTTAATTTTAAATATTAAAGTTTAATTATTTAAAATAAAGAAATATATTTGTTTCCTAATATATAAAATTAGTTTAAAAGAAAAATTGTTTAAATGAATAATTCTATAATATAGAAAAAAAATATATAATAAAGATTTAAATTTAATTTAAATTTTTTAATGAATATTATTAGAATTTTTGTATAAAAATAATTAAATAAATATTAATGGAACTGAATAATAATCAAATTGATTTAAATGATTCTGAATTTGAATCAAACATAATGGACAAAATAAATGAAGAAGCAGCAAAATTAGAGAATAATATAGATAAATCATCATTAAATTATTTAAATAAATATGTAAATATGCCAATAAATGAATTAGAAAAAGAAGTAATACAAAAAAATGAAAAATTATTAAGTTTACATAAAGAGAAAGAAGATACAAAAAATGAATTAAATTCAATAATACAAGATTTAAATAAATTAATAGCAGATAATTCTGATCTTTTATATCAAAAACAAAGTGATCCTGATATTATTAAACAATTAGAAAAACTTTTAGAAATGAGAAAACGTGAATTAAATACTTCAAAAAAAATAAATAATACTTTTAAAATACAATATAAATCTATGTCTGAGAGAGTTGATAATTTATTATCTCCTGATAAAATTAAATCTTATGAAATTGAAATTGATTCTTTAAAAAAAGATAATAGTGATATTAATTCTAAAATTAAAATGTTAAAAGAAAATAATTTGGAAAATACAAAGAAAATAGAAGGATTAAAAGATAATCAAAAATTTAATTCAAAAATAAAAACATATTCAGAAGAAATTAAAACATTAGGAAATAAAAAGCATGAATATTTCTCAAAAATAAATTCAAATAAAAAAAGTTTAGAAAATGTTTTAAGAGAAAAAGACGTTTTATTAAAATTATATAATACATATATAAAGGAAGATTCAGATGAAATAATAGTAACTAAAATAAATTTTTGGTTAGATTTAATTAAAAGTGATTTAGAAGGAACACAAGAAGAAATAATAGAAAAAATAGAGACAGATAATTCAAAAATAATAAAAGAAATAGAAAAAAGAAATTTAAAATCCAATTCTAAAAATCCTTTATATTTACCACCATTAAGTAATAATTATGAAAGAACAAGAAGTTCAAGTCCAAAAGATAATAATTTTAATAGATATAAAAATATTAATAATATAAATGATATAAATAAAAATAATATAAGTCAAGCAATTACAAATCAACATAAAGGAATTTTTTCAAAATATTCTATTTTAAAAGAGAAAACAAATAATATTAATATACCAAAATATATGAAAAATAAAAATGAAGATAATAAAGTTGATGATATTGATAATGATTATGAAATTACTAATGAAAATGATTATAGAGATTTACTTAATAAAAAAAATGAATATATTACTACTATAAATAGATTAGAAGATACTATTAAAGAAGTTATAAAAACTTCTTCAAGAAAAAATAAGAATATTTCTAATACTGTAAATGATAATTTTAAAAAATTAAATGTATTACAACAACAAAATTCACTTATTAAAACAGAAATTGAGAATTTAGAAAAAATTTTATCTTTAACACAAGAAGAAATGAAAATTAAAAAAGAAATAAAGATTAATGAAAGTAAAATTAATAGTAATAATAAAAGTATTCAAAATGTTGATCCTTCAGTTACTGCAAATAATATTTTAAAAGATTTAAATATTATTAATGAAAATATTAATGAGAATATTAATGAAGATGAAGAAGAAGAAGAAGAAAGAAAAAAAAGTATTTATCAAATGAATAGTAATGATTTAAAAGATAGTAAAAATGATTTTACTTTAGAATATAATGAAAGTAATAAAAAAATTAATTTTCCAAATGATATTTCTAAAGTTGAAAAAATTGATGAAGAAGATATTCCTTTATATAAAAATAATAAGAATTTAACAAGAGAAGAGAGATTAAAAGAAATTAAAGATAAATATTTAGAAATGGAAAATGAAGAACAAAATGATGAATTAAAAGAAATAAATCAAAATGAATATAATGAAGAAAAAGTTATAAATAATAATAATGATGAAATAAAACAAGAAGAAAAAAAAGAAGAAAATAATTCATAAAAAAATTATAACTTATTGAATACTTTATTTTTATTATAAATATAAATAACTATTTTATGCAATCATAATAAAATAAGAGAATATAAATTTTTTAAATTATCAAAAAAAAAATTTTAAAAAAAAAATAAAAAAAAAACCCACTATCAAAATCTTTAACTTCCTTAATTAATAAATTAACAACTTTCAAGAGTATTAAAAATCACATTTTCTGAAGGAGAATGTAAAAATTTAAAAATTGATTTAATTTGAATAATATAATTTCTCCAGGGAATACCAATTTTTTTGTTATAATTCTTCAAATGAACAACCAACATTTCAAAAATCATTTTTTTATTATAATGATGACAACTTAATATAATTTCTTGTACTCTATAATATCTTATTACTATATATCATTTAATGTTAAATCATTTTCTTTTAAATTTATACTAAATTCATAAAAATAATATTTAATATTATTTTAAAAAAATTTATTTGTTTTTAATTTTTATTTAATTTATTATTTAATAAATAATATAATTATTTAAAATGCAACAGAAAAAAAAAGAAGAACAAAGAAAATATGAAATTCGTCCTAAATTAATAGTAAAATTCACAAAGGAAAAAGTATACGATATAATAAAAAACATTTTAGATCAAAAAATGGAAGATATGAAAGAAAAATACAATCACGAAACAGCTCTTCAATTAAATAAAGAAATATGTGATGCAGTAAGAGATGAATTAAAAGATGACAAATTAAATTTTAAAAGATATAAAATATTAGTTCACTGTATAATAGGAGAAAAAAAAGGCCAAGGAATAAAAATAGGAAGTCGTTGTATGTGGGATACAACATGTGACGCCGCAGTTTCTGCTTCATGGGAAAATGAATACACTTATGCTTTTTGTGTTGCTTATGGTGTTTATTATTATTAAAAAAAAAAATTTTTTTAATTTTTAAAATTTGATTTTAAAAAAAATATTGTTTTTTTTTTATATTTTTATTATTTTAATATTTAATTTAGAATGGAAGGTAAAAATCCTAAAGATGAATTAAATAAAAAAATGAACTTTGAAGGAGTTACTGATAATAGAGAAGCTTTTTTTAAAGAAAGTGAACAATTTTCTGGAAATGAAGTTGAAATTACTTTTAAATTAGATTATAATGGTGATTTAAATGGAAAAGAATTTTCAGATACTTTTAAAGAAGGACAAGATTTTGAGTATGTTAAATATAAATTAAGTCAAGTTTTAGGAGTTGAACAAGAACAAATTGTAAAATATTATTTTTATTTTATTTTTTTTTATTTTTAGGAATTATATCATAATAATAAACCAATTATTCCGATTTATTCTATTTGTGATATTGAATTGAAAAAGGAAGATATTATTATTGTGAAAATTAAACCTGAATAATTAAAAGATATTCTATTAATAATAATAGTAATAATTACTTTTTGATTAAAAAAATTTTTTCGACATTTATTAAAAACAATTTAATATTATTTATGTTTTAATTTATAAGATAATACATTTTAAAAATTAAAAAACATTAATATTATTTTATAATTGTTAAAATATAATTTATAATTTTTTAATTAATATAACTAGGACTTGCTAAAATTTTTTTAACAGCACTTTCAATTCTAATAATATCATGGTAATTTTTATCAACATTAGGATCAACATAATTAATATCACTTCTTTTACTTTTTAATTTATAACTTCTATCAGAAATAATTTCTCTTCCATTATTATAACCGAATTCATCAATTATATTATCTTTTTTATTTTGTATTATATTTAATAATTCTTCATTTAAATTATTATATGGATTAAAATAATAATTTATATTTTGATCTTCAGTTATAAATAAATTCGAATTATTATTTGTTTTATTACTATTATTTAATTTATCTTTTATATTTCTAATATGAATTTTATTATTTTGTAAAATATTTTTACTAATTGATTTAAAAAATTTTTGTGTTGTGTCTTCTCTTTTTTGTTTTCTAAAATCATTATATTTTTTTTCTAATCTTTTAATTTCTTTTTCTTCTTCTTTTCTCATTTGATCAATTATTCTTTTTTTATTAGGTATAGTAAAAGATGGAAGAATTCTTTCTTGTTTATTTATATTTTCTTTAATAATTTCTATATTTTTCATTGAAACTGATAAATGTAGATTTTTCTTTTTATAAAATTGAGTATTTTCATAAATAGGTGATTTAAGATCAATACTAAAATTATGAGGTATATTATATTCAAATTTTTCTAAACTTGGATATCTATATTTTAGTTTATTAAAAAATCCTTTTCTATTTAAATTTGCTATTTTATTATAATTATCAAAAAATGGATTTTGTATGTTTTTTAATTCAAATGGATTAATATGTCTTTCATTTCTTGTTTTCATATTATAATACTTAGTCAAATGACTCATTAAAATTTATTAAATATGTTACATAAAATATTATATCATAAATTTAATAATTTAAGTAAAAATTATTTTAAGATATTAATAAAAATATATATCAAAATAAAAATTACATAAATAAATAAATAAAGAAAAAGAAAAAGAAAAATTTTTTAAAAATATATTATATAATATAATTTAACTCCACATTCTAATTAAACCATCTTCCCCTCCTGAAAAAATCCAAGGTAATTTAGGATGAAAACAAGCACAAGAAAAATTTGTTTTATTACTATTTTTAACATTAAGTTCCCTTAAAGGAACAATAAGAGGATCAGTTAATTCATCTTCAGTAACTTTACTATGATAAACTAAAATTTTTCCATTACGAGAACAAGAAAGAAATAAAGGTAATTTATTATGAAATTCAATAGATTTAATTTTATCATTATGAAAATCCATTAATTTAAAAGGTTTATTACTTAATTCTAATTGAAAATAACCAACTTTACCACTTTTATCACCAGCGATTAAATCACTTCCACTTTTATCAATTGAAATTTTACAAATAGTATTTAAATTACTTATAAATTTTCTTATTAATTCTTGTTTTTGTAAATTATAAATAAATAAATTTGAATTTGTAGCAACTATAAAATAAGGTTTATTTGGATGAAATGATATTGCATTTACATTTCCTTTTATATGAGAAATTGGAAGTTGATGTGTCATTTTTGAAATTGAATGAATGTAAACTTGTGGTTTTCCTGATGCATTTTTTGATAATGTTGAAAAATAATCTCCTTTTATATGAAATGTTATATTATTTACTGTTCCTTGTGTAAATTTTAAATAAAATAATATTCCATTTTTTTCCTTTTTTGAATTTTCTTTTGGAATTTTCCATATGAAAGAATCATTTTTAGTTTTATTTTTTTCTTCTTCATTTTCTTCCTTTTCATTATTTTGATTTAAAGATAATTTTTGTATAATTAAAGGTTTAATTTTATCATTTACAATATTTAATATTTCACTTCTATATTTTTTTTCTAAATATTTAGGTAAAATAAAATAAATATGAGTAATAGTACAAATAACAATTAAATGCATAAAATCATTAATAACAATTTTTTTAACTTTCTCTTTAAAATCAATTCTACAAATAATTTTCCCAGTTAAAACATCATAAAAATGAACAAAATTCCCATTATCAGCAGAAATTAAAATATTTCCAAAAGAATCAACACAAATTGCTTTAATAGAAGAATTATGTCCTTTATAAACAATAGTTTCTTTAGTAGGAAAAGGTTTTAATTGATCAGGATGAGGTAAATCAGGTAATAAATCACTTTCTTTAATATCCATTTTTTTTCTAATAATTCTAGTACTTAAAAATAAATCACAACATCTTTCTAATTCTTCATCAATTAATTTATCATATCTTGGAATTCTTCTTAAAATTCCTTCTCTTTTCTCATTATTATTATTTAATGGTGGATTATATGATTCTTCAGTTTCTGGTAATTCTCTTTTTGGAGCTTGAAAACCAAATCCAGGTCTATAATTTAAATATGAGTTTTCATTTTCAAATTCCCAAATATCATAATTTTTATTTTCTTCTTTTTTCTCTTTTTCAAGTGGCATAAAACCATTTTTATATAAATATATTAATCTATTTATTGTCTTTCTTTCATTTTTTGATAAACCAAATGATTTTTTACTTCTTTTTTTATTGTTTAATGGATGGATTTGATAAGGAATATTTTCTTCAAAATATTCTTCTTCTGCAATTGATTTATTTGCAAATTTACCTTTTCGAATTCTATTTATTAATTCTAAATCTGTGTCACTTAAATATAATGTTTTATTATTTTTGGAATCATATATTTTTCTCCACCAATCTTTATCATTTGCTTTATTTATAAATTTTTCTATTTCATCTTCTTCTTTTATTTTTTCTACTTTTTTTGAATTTATATCATATCCAATGTGATTGTATGAATCATACCATTCTTCTGGAACGTCTCCTGTTCTTACTAATAATTCTTCATCACTTGAATCAAATGATGAGTCTGAAGTATTTTGGGGAATAATATTTTTTTTAGATAAAAAATTTGTGTCTTTAGATTTTTGTGTTTTAGGTTTTTTATTTTGAGATTTATTTATTTTTTTATTTGGAGTTTTTGATTTTTTAATTGATTGGTTTTTTTCAAATATTTTTGATGTTTGTTTTTTCTGTTTTGATTTTAATATTTTTGAACTCATTGGATAATGAATAAATAAATTAATAATTCAAAATATATATAATGTATTTTAATATTATTTTAGGAAAATTTATTTTAAAATATTTAATATAATTTGGAATTTTTATTTATTTTAAATACATTTAAATTATTTAAATTAGATATTTAAATAATAATATATTTGGGG
>JAEEGK010016725.1_pt1 | contig 16074 bp, 8 predicted proteins | sample 8958771 | NCBI WGS metagenome assembly JAEEGK01 (sample SAMN16246547, study PRJNA631951) | gut metagenome | biome: gut microbiome; feature: rumen; material: SC-attached | host: Bos | place: Iran: Karaj | collected 2018-10
CCTTGTTGCCAAGCACCATGGAAACTATGACGGGCAGCAGCGAAAAGCCGATGGCAATCAGCGTCAGCAGCGGACTGTACCACAGCATGAGCCCCAGGGCGCCGATAAAGGTGATCCCGACCTCGATCATGTTTTGCAGCAACCGGAGATAGTCCTGCTCGATGGTGTTCGCGTCGTTGGACAGCGCGGAGAGATAGCGCGCGCTGTTCTCTCCGGAGAAGGCCTGAATGCCTTTTTCCATCAGCCGGTCAAAGGCGTATTTGCGGTATTGCTGCATCGCCCTGGCACGGAATCTGGAGAGGAACGTCCGGTCGAGCGCCCAGGCGATCAGCATCAGCGCAAAGCCGATGCCCGCGATGAACAGCAGCGTGCCGAAACGGATCGTGGTATCGCCGGAGATCAGATCGGAGATTCCCTTGATCGTCCATGAGATCACGAGCTCCGACACCGCTGCGAGAAACGCCGCGAGCACGGTCATCACGAGATTGAACTTGTTGTTTCGGAACAATTCTTTGACAAAGGGGTGCCGTAGCGCCTGGATTTCTTTTTTCGTCATCGGATATCCCTCCTGCATGGCTCATCAGTAGCGGATGATGTAGTACAGCACGTAGGCCCAGCTGAGCAGGCCGTGGAAAATGGCCCAGCCGATGGAATGCCACGCGGTATAGCTGATGACCATGGCCAGGGCGCTGCCAAAGGTAATGCCGGATTTTACGGTTTTTTTCACAACAGTTTCTTTCTCGTTTTCCATTTTTGTATCTCCTTTTTTACATCTGTTTTTATGGATGAGGGGTAAGGGCGGATGCATGCGGCACCGCTCTATGATTATTATTCGCTCACCACGTTCCAAAGCGCGGTAAACTCCTCATTTTCAAATTGGCTTACCGCGTTGCGGACACCGTCCATTGCCGTGGCTCCCATGTCGTCGTGGGCGCTGGCGCCTTCGATGCGGGTGATAAAGCGGATGTCGCTTTCATCATAGCTGGGGGAGGCGTCAAAGAAGGCGGCGAGCTCTTTGGCTTTTATCAGGGTGTCACGGGCCTCGTCACCCTGCCCTGACAGGAACTGCGACCCGGCAAGAGCGGCGAGAAAAACAGCGCTGACTCTGTCGAAGTAGTTGGGCTTGTCCGCTTCCCGCAGCCCCAGCAGGAGCCCAACCCCCCAGCTCAGGATCGCCTGGGTAGAAGCTTGATCACCGCGCTTCATGTATACGTTCATATAGCCGACGATCGTGTTGACCAGATTGGAGAGGAGCTTCGTCAGGGCCTCCGACAGAAACGGTTCCGCCTCCTCAACCTGATCGTTTTGGGCCAGAATATGACCGATCTGGGGGCTGAACACCCCGTCCGCGTTATGGGTCTTCCAAAGCTCTATGGCCTTGTCCGTTTCGCCCAGCCCCAGATACGTTTGCGCGATTCTCCCGTAGATCGTCTGCTCGCTGATCTGGGGATCTTCGTTTTGGCTCAACAGCAGACGGGACTGCTCCAGAAGCTCCAGCGCGCGGTGAAACAGGGCCTTGTCCCCGCTTTCAAAACCAAACGCGCGGTACAGCGCGGCGCTGGCGTTGACGATCTGAAAGGAGTGCGGATACTTCTTGAGTGCCTTTTCCGCCTCCGCAAGCCCGTCCCAATCCTTGCTGCGGCGGTATTCCTGTAAACGCTTTACCGTTGCTTCCAGGCGGTTATCCTTGACTTCATAGCCCAGCAGTACGTCTACAGAGGTATCGAAAAAGTCAGCCATCTGAATGATCAGCTCCAGCTCCGGGATCGACAGCTTCGCCTCCCACTTATATACCGCGCCTGCCGTCACCCCCAGCGCCTCGGAAAGCTGCTCCTGGGTCAGCGACCGTTCCTTGCGGAAAGCGCGGATGTTCTCCGCCAGCATCATCTTCATACGCCCGCCTCCTTTGTGTTTCTGTGATGATTATACTGCCTGAAAAGCAAAAAGGCAACCGACCGGTCATATCAATCGGATTTTATTTTTCCTACTGTTGGTAAGAGTTTCGTCGCGTTCGAACGGCGGTCCTCACCCGAACCTGCCTTTCCAAAAACGAAGCGGGCATTCTTTTGGACAAAGTGGACATTCTTTCGGACAAAGATGATTGATTTTTTATACAGGAGCAGGTATAATGAATACTGTACGAGAAAAGGCTGTCTGTAAGCACGGTGAAGACAGTCTGAATGTGATCGTCGTGAATCGTGCAGCCGAAGCAAAGAAAGGAGCCCTGCAATGAAAACACACCGTTACTGTTTCCCAATGCGGATTGTCGCGATGCTGCTGGTGCTGATCCTGTGCCTGGATTTGTCCGGCGCATCTGTGTTTGCAGCGGAAAAACCGCAGCAAAGCGACACCGAGAAGGAACTCGCCCTGGACTGGCTGACGGAGATGACCGGCAGCCGCGAGGAGGCGGAGCTGTTCTACGCGCGTATGGACGCGCTCGGACTTCTGAACGGAGATCTGGAGCCCGGAGCCTCCAAGCTGACCATTGCAGGGAAGGACTATACCCTGGAAGAGGCAAAGGCGGTTCTGGACAGCTTTGCCGACGACGAGCCGGTCACCGTTGACCGCTCCGTAATCACCGTCGGCGATCTGCGGAAGATGATCGAAGTCGACGCGCAGCTCCGGCAAACCCTGGAGAACTATGACAGTCTGTCGCCGGAGCAGAAGACCTCCCTTGAGGATTTCATGCAGGCGCTGGAGGCCGGAAACGTGCGCTTTGACAGTTCGGCGCTGACTACCGGCCCTTCAGGTATCAACCACGCGGTGCGCGTGCTGATCGGCGAGCCGGTTGTAACCGATACCGAGGGCGTCGGCGCGAAGATCTCTGTCAAGCTGACGCTGGACGGCACGGCCTCGGAGAACCAGACCGTCACGGTGGCCTACCAAGCGGTCAGCGGCACCGCCCAGGTGGCGGCTCCCGCCTCCGGCACGGTGACCTTCGCCCCCGGCGAGACCGAAAAGACGGTGACCGTCTGCACGAACGGCTATACGGACGCCTGCCTCTCCGGCGGCAAATACAACACCGGCGAAATGGCCTTCGTTCTCAATTTCCACGCGCTGAAAAACGCATTGTTCTGGGACGAGGCCACCGCGACGGGCAAGACGGCCGCCGGCGTGGCCGTTGCCCTGACCGACGCCGACTGCGTCGGCAAACAGGTGCTGTGCCGGGACGAGCGGTTTACGATCTATACCCCCGCGAAGGACGGCTGCGCAAGCTTCGAAAGTCTCGGTCTTTGTAACTATTATGCTGACGGTTCAGCCTATCGATATGAAGCCGTATGGGATCATGCATTTCCTGTAGACGCCGAAGACGAGGCGGTCCTCGCCAATTTTGGGAATATGAGCAGACTGTTTGCGACCGGAACCATGATGGAGGAAAGCAGCCGAACCTGGACGGTAGCGGATACCACCGCATACTTCATTGGGGGTGATTTCGGTTCTAAAATGACAGATCTGAGCATGGAGTTTTCCGTGAACTGGAATGACGGCACAGGAGATGAAGCGCTTACAAATACGGTTGAATGGAGAACTGAGGTGCAGACCGAAGTTAATGGCGAGGCTATGTACGATACAGACAACTTCTTTGATCAGTACATCAACGACCTGAAAAGCTTTCTCGCGGGTTTGATGCTTCATCCGCAAAGCGACTCGTGCAGTTCCTCGTTCCGTGTCCACGGCGAATTCAGTTACTGGATCGACCAGGTTCTCATATACCATGAATTGATTGATCCCGAAGCTGTCCGCTTCGCGGTGGACACACAGATCCTGGATGAGACCGAAAGCGCGCCGACGCTGACCGTCCGGGTGCCCGACGGGGCGAGCTTTGCCCCGGGCGAGGTGATTCCCATGACCCTGCACTTCTCCGAGCCGGTGCAGCTTCCGCGGGGCTTCTGCCTGCGCATCAACGGGCAGGACTGCCCGGTGCTGGACTTCTCCGCCTGCACCGCGGAGGATGAATCCGCGGTATTGCACGCCAGCCAGTCGGACTTCACCATTGCCTACACCGCAACGGCGGAGGATGCCGCAGGCAGTCTCACCCTGGATCCGTCCGCGTCCACCCTCAGCGGTCTGACCAACACCTTCGGTGTGTATCTGGATTCGGACTTCGATCCGGCGACCGACGACGCGGCGACCGTGATTGCTTCCGCGGTGAGCAATTCCGGCATCTTCATCGACCTGACTGCCCTTGACGATCAGGTCTTCCTGGAGGGCATCCGTCTGATCGGCGAGGCCGGCCAGAGCACCTCTCCGGAGGCGCCGATCCTTCCCATGGCACCGGATGAGACGGAGATTCAAATCGAGGTGTCGCTACAGAGCGCCTATCTTGCGCATGTGATCGCCTGCGAAACCGCTTCCGGCGATACCGAGCGCCACCTCTATGCTTCCATCGACGGCGGCCAGACCTTCTCCGGGCGCTTCGTCCTTGCCGAGGGCAGCAGCATTCTGACCGGAACGCTGTCCGTCTCCCCCAATCTGACGGAGGAGGACTTCTCCGGCACCGTGGAGTTCTATTACGGAAAGAGTCCGGATACCGCGCAGCTGGTTTACGGCTTTATCGGCCTGTTTATGCAGGGCGGGGCAGTCTGTCTGCCCGAGAGCGCGCTGGAGCTGGAGGAATCCGGCTTCCCCGCCGCCAAGGAGCAGCCGATTTCCCTGGACTACGCCGAGCAGATGGTTGTCAGCGCCCGCATCACCGGCACAGACAGCTACACCTGGGGCGATCTGTCCGACCGGGAGAACTTTATCTGGGCTGTAGAATATCAAACCGGGGACGGGACCTGGGCGAAGGACACGCAGGGGCGTGTGGCCACGATCCGGGTGCGGGACAATAACGCCTCCTGCGAGGTGTATCCCTCCGGCAACGGCACCTTCCGCGTCCGGCTCACCGCCCGCAACGGCGGCGTGGAGGGACGGGCCGTTGTGAAATACAGCTCCTCTGTTTCGATTTCCGGCTCCTCCGCTCCGATCCTCCGCATCGCGAAGTCCTTGCAGTGCAAGACCATCCAAAAGGGCGACAGCGTGGTGCTGAACTGGAGCTCGAACCTGACCGACTACGCCCACGAGCTGGGGTCTGACGGGGTCGTATATACCATCCGGGTCTACCACAAGCAGGACAACGACTACACGCCGCTGCTGCTCGACGGCTACTATGCCGCGCCGGGCGATCTGACCGAATGGGAGCAGGTGGGGAATGAGATCACGCGCACGGCAAACAGCGAAGCCCCTCTGTCCGCCTGCACGATTCCCGGCTCCCGCTTTACTCAGGCTTCCACCATCGGCAAATACTCCTACGCCATTTCCCTGACCGGCACCTTCCGGAACTCGGATGGCGAGACGGCCTCCAGAACTGCATGGGCCTTTGTGTCGGTGAAGGAGCGGCCTGCCGTTGTTACCATTCACAACCTTCCCATGCGGCCTGTCTGCGTCGGCGATGAGGCCTTCACGATGCGCTGGGCCGTGGACAACTACGACGGATCTGACGGCTGCGAATTCATTTTGAAGGTCGCCGGACAGACCGTCGATCCGGCAGATTACACCTTTGAGAACACCGCCCCCGACGTCTACACCGGCAGCTATACGCTGCGGCCCATGGACTGGGTTTCCGACGGCGCCCTCAAGGAGAACGTCAGCGTGGAGCTGTCCGCCAGAAATGCCGGGGACAGCACCTGGAGCTATGACTCCGTCGTCTTCCTCTGGTACAGCGAAAGCGCCTTTGAAATCTACGTCAACGGGGAAGCCGCTGACTCCTGGACCCTGGACAATTCGGGTCTCTACGCCGGCATGAGCCAAAGCGAGCTGCTGGAGGCCACGAAGCACCGCGATATCTTCCTTGACGCGCAGATCGGGATGAACCCGAACGTGAACTGGGGCAGCGTCACCGACCGGGTCGTCTGGGACAACGTCCGCACGCAGACCGATGAGGACGGCACCCAGAGCACCGTTTCCGGGGACGACGTGGCCAGGCTCAGCATTCGGCAGGGTACCGCGTGGGTCAATTTCCGCAACTATCCCGCCGAAAGCTATGGCCCGGACGTGGCGCTTGCCGTCTCCGGCCAGGCCGAAGGCAGCACGACCGTAACGGCAAGGCATTACACACTGTCCCAGCTCCAGGACGAGCTGGAGCTCAACGTCACGAAGCTGACCGGGAAGCTCTTCCTGCTTCAGTGCTACGCCGGTGTGACAAACAAGCGCGAGGTCGAGCTGACCTACACCAACGGCGACGGTGCGCAGAAAACAGTCCGTTCCGACCTCTCCGGCTTTGCAGCAATCTATGAGGAAAGCGGAATTGCCTCGGATATCTTTTGCGTCATGACAACGGAGGACGGCGAGATCTATGCAGGAACCTTCTCCGCCCTGACCCTGCTCAGCGGCGAGGGCGACTGGACCAAGCAGGAGCTGTACCCGCTCAACACCCTCAAGCTCAACAAGATCTCCCAGGCCGATTTCTACATCAAGGATGAGAACGGCGCGGCCTATGCCGACAAGCCGCTCTGGATTCACGCGGGCGTGTACAAAAACGGCGTCTATCTGGAAAATGCCCGCTTCCGGGTGAGCATGGACGGAACAGGCGCCACCTATTCCGGCAAGGACGGCTTCGGGGCCGTTACGGACAGCAGCGGCAAGCTGTCGCTGTTCATCAACACCGCGCAGCTGATGCTCCCGTCAGAAGCCTTCGGCGGCATGAAGGCAGGCGACGAGATCAAGATTCTCTTTGAGCTGGAGGAGGGCGACGGCACGCTGGACACCTTCAGCTACGTACCGCTGCTGTTGGAAACGGATGCAAGCCTCAGCGAAACGGACAAGGTGATGTTCGGCGAAAAGATCGTCAACATGCGCCGCCTGGACGTGGGCAGCGGCAAGCATCCGCTGATCCTGGAGCAGTCCGTGACGGTAACTGAAAACGACTCCGGAGAGAAGATAGCGCTTGATCTGCTGGATTACAGAGGCAATATCGGTCCCAGCTTCCTCTATTCGGACGTGGCGCTGTCCACCACCGTCCTGTGGTGGGGCGACAGCCGCGACAGCTCCGGCAATAATGGGGTGGTCTTTACCTCCACCGGCGGAAAAACGATCCCGATGAACCGGACTGAAATCGAAATGCCCTTCATGGAGGACACGGTCACCCGGCTGACCGTCAACGTGTCCTACAACCTGCTGGAGGATACCCTTGGGCTTGTGTCCGGCGAACGCACCGGCGTCAAGGTAAGCTTTACTCCCCGGTACGGAGAATTGCAGAACAGCTCAAGGCTGCTGCCCTTCAAGCTGATCAATATGAAAGAAATCTCCATTGGCGATCATGAGGGCGAGATTGATACGATCCTGGCGCGCCTGAATCAGACAGCTCTGCCCGGAGAGGGCGGTGACCCCGCCACCCAGTTCCTCGGCGGCGCCTTCACCATTGTGGATATCGTAGGCGTGATCCTGAAGTATATTCCCATTTGCAGCATTTACCTGGCCCCGTCTCCCGATCCCACCGCATTCCGCGGCGTGCTCTCCATCCAAAAGGGCTACTATGACATCATGCTGCATCCCGGCATTGTGTCCCACAGCGAGTTCTTCGACTATATCAAATACCTCAACGGCAACGAGAAAACCCGGGACCAGTGGGCAAAGGACTATGGCAACGCAACCGACAAGCTCAGCGACTTCTGGAAGCAAAAGAAGAACGATGTCATGAAGGGTCAGACCAGGAAGGATATCGACTTTGGCGGCTATGTGATCGTCGAAATGTATTATGAAGACGGCGGGTGGGTCGTCGAGCTGGTACAGGGCGGCATCCACATCGGCGGCTATATCGAGCGCATGTGGCGAAAGAACTTCTGGCTCGGTCCCATCCCCTGCACCGTGGAGCTGGCGATCGGCGCAAACGGCAGGATCAGCTACGACGTGGCGCTCGATCACGTGGAGGATACCAACTACCATATGGCCAGCGCCCTGATCAACGGCTACTTCCGCTTCTTCGGCGGCATCGGCTTCGACTATGACCTTTTGGCCTTGAAGGTCGGCCTGTTCTCAAACCTGATGCTGTTCTACAACCTGAAGTGTCTGTGGACCCAGGCGCCGGATGGCACGGACTACGACTGGGGCAATCAGTTTGGTCTCAACGGCGAGGTGGGCGTCCGGGCCAGGGCGCAGTTCCTGTTCTTCGCAGTGAACTATTCCTATATCTTCTGGGACTTCAACGTGTTCAAAACGGATTTCGGCACGAATTATGATGCGGTCAGCGAACTCTGGGAGCAGGTCAAGGAAGGCAGGAGTACCGCCGGCGGTTATTTCCCGACGGTGAGCGCCAGCTCCGGCACGGCCTCCTTTGACCCGGAAACCGGATTGGTCACCTACTCCTCCGATGCCGCGCTTTCTATTGAAAACCGGAATTATCTCCATGACTTCGAGCGCAGCTGGACGCCTGCCGGCACTGCCCTTCGCGGCGCTGGCGGCGATGCCTTCACCTGGAGCAAGCTGCAGGACAACGCTTATCCCGCTGCCTCTCCTCTGCTCTCCGACGACGGCACGATCCTGCTCTATCTGAGCGACCAGAACGACGCTGAGCAGGTGAATAGAACCCGTCTGTACTTCTCCAAAGCGCCGGACGGCGCCTTCCCGGAGGGCGTCAGTCTGACCGGCCCGGACATCACGGCGGAAGACGGCTACACCGGCAACAACGGCTACGGCGACAGCCAGCCTGCGCTGGCAGGAGACGGCGCCGGCGCCCTTGCAGCCTGGGTGCGCTGTGCTGAGGATCCCGCTCTGCTGCCGGGAGAAACTGCCGAGACCGAAACCATTGCCTCGGCAATGAACGAGGCCGAGATCTTCGCCTCGATCTACGACGGAAGCAGCTGGACCACGACCCGGCTGACCGAGAACGGCAGCCCCGATCTTGCCCCGTCTGCAGCGATTACCGTTGGCGCGGACGGAAAGCGCACCGCTGTGGTAGCATGGCGCAGCGTGTTTGCCTCCAACGCGGAAAACCCCACCCGCTTTGACGGGCAGGACGAAATCCACTACCGGATCTACACCACGGACGCCGGCTGGAGCGAGGAGCGCACGCTGTATAACGGCACCTCCGGCCTCGTCAGCGGCATGGACGCGGCCATTCTGCCCGACGGCACCGTCGGCGTCAGCTTCTGCGTCGATACGAATGACCGTCCGATCGGCGCAGATGCGGAAACCGCGCCGAATGCAGACATTGGCTCCGACATCGATGCCTCCGGCCGTGAAATAATTCTGACAATCGTCGACCCCTCTGCGTCTGCTGTCCCGGACGCCGAAGAAAACGTCCCTGCCCTGCACAGCATATGCCTGACCACAGACGCGGTTCAGGATGAAAACCCGAAGCTGACGGCTGTTTCGATCGACGGCGAGCCCCACTTTGTGGTGGGCTGGCTCCGTGTGCCCAACGCGGAAGACAGCGTCTCAGCCGAAGACCCGGAAAGCAGCGCCTCGGTGGACGAAGCCCCCGATATCTATCTTGCCGCCGTGGCAAAGGACGGCACGATTCGTGCCGATCTGCCGAGAAATCTCGGCGCCATGACCAAGCAGCTCGGTCTGCTGATGTCCTCCGACTTTGACTTTGCCGCCGGCGCCCGGACGCTGGAGGATCTGTCAGTTGTCTGGTCCGAGACTGCTGTCCCGGAGGAGGAGGGTGCCGCTCAGACCGACCGACTGATGGCGGTGAAGCTGGTGAAGTACACAGACGGCAGCTACGGCCTGACTCTGCCCGTCACGGACGGCGAGGCCGCAAGACTGCCCGGCAACACCACGATTGATTGCTTCCGCGCCGTCGTGACGGAGTCCGGCCTGCGGGCAGTCGCCCTGACAACGGAATATCAGGATGAGATGGAATTCATTCTGGACGAAAACGGCGAGCCCGTGACCGTCACGGTCACCGGTGTGGACGAGGACGGCAACGAAATCAGCGAAACCATACCCCTGGCCTTCCCGAAGGAGAAATCCGTCATCTATACCGCATCGGCAGCGTACCAGGACAGCTTGATGATTGAGGAGATCTCCTTTAACCGCGACGAGGTCTTTGCCGGCAGCGCGATCCCTGTACAGCTTTCCGTGACCAATGCCGGCACGAAGCCCATCACCCGGCTGGAGCTGCTCACCGGGACCGGCGAAGCGTCCGGCACCTGGGAGAACACGGACGTCCCGCTGGAGCCCGGCGAAAACGTGCGGATCAACGCACAGGTGACCGTTCCGGATCCGATTGCGGACGTGACGGATCTCTATGTGCGGGCAACCCTCGCCGACGGCACGCAGATCGAGTCCGATCTCCTCAGCCTGGACTTCGCCAAGCCGGACGTTGGCATTTCCGACGTGAAAATCAGCGACGCGCACGACGGCCTGCGGGAGATTCAGGTGAACGGCTATAATTTCAGCAGCGTTCCGGTTGACGAGGACGCGGTGGTGAAGGTTGGCCTCTTCTCGAATACCGACGGCACCTGCCCGATCGAGGGACAGGAGATTCAGCTGAGCGCTGCGGAGATCGCCGCGCTCAACGAGGGCGGCTACGCGGCCCACTTTACCATGGACATGGCCTCCTATGTGGCGGAGTATTATGCGGAAAATCGCGGCGGCGAGGTGCCCGAGGAAGGAATCCTGGTCAGCGCGAGAATCTGGATTGAGACAGACGACGCCTCCGGGGAGACCGAAGCGATCAGGCTTGCGGACGCCTATCCGGAAAACGACGTCTGCTGGACAACATGCCCGTCTCTGCTCGATCTGCGGGAGGAAGACGTCTCCCTGCTTGCGATGGCAAAGCAGACCAACGAGGACGGTTCCGTCACTGTCACCGCTGCAATTCAGAACAACAGCCTGGTGAACGAAATCGACGTGATGTATCTGCGGCTTCTGGACGCGGACGGCAACCCGATCCTGGACGCGGACGGCAGGGAAATCGCCGTGAAAGCCGACGGAACGGATGAGGCCGGACACTTCGGCATCGAAGCGCGCAGGGAGCTTACCTTCCTCTTTACCCAGCCGGAGGCTGCCGGCGCCGCGATGGCGGACCTCGTGAGCCCGAGACGGGTCCACTTTGACCCGGGCGAGGGCGAGGGCGAGATGGATGATCTGGTCCTCCCCTGGGAGGGCACCGCAGCCCTTCCCGCCAACGAGTTTACCCGGGAGCATTATAACTTCCTGCACTGGAGCACAGAGCCGGACGGCACGGGAGAGATCTACGCCGACCTGGCGGAAATCACGGACTGCGGCAAGGATACCACCCTGTATGCCCAGTGGGAGCTCCAGACCTTCACCGTGTACTGGTACAATGGCACCGAGCTGTTGGAAACCGATGAAAACGTGCCCTACGGCACACAGGCCCACTACGACGGCGACACACCGCTTCGCAGTCCGGACGACGAAAACCATTACAGCTTTACCGGCTGGTCTGACGGCAATACGGTCTACGCCCTGAACGGCGAGCTGCCGGAGGTGACCGGAGAATTGACGCTCTTGGCGCAGTTCTCCGCCGATGCGCACGCATTTTCCAGTGAGATCACCCAGGCGCCCACCTGTACCGAGGCGGGTATCCGCACGTTAACCTGCACGGTCTGCGGCTATAGTTGCACCGAGCCGATTCCGCCCACCGGGCACACGGCCGGCGAAACTCAGATCGAAAACAAAGTGCCGCCCACCTGTACCTCTGCGGGCAGCTATGACGAGGTGGTCTACTGCACCGAATGCGGAGAAGAAATCTCCAGACAGACCGTGGAGATCCCCGCCACAGGTCACAGCTACCAGGCACAGGCCTTCGCACCGACCTGCACGGAAGACGGCTATACGGTCTGGACCTGTTCCGTCTGCGGCGACAGCTACACCGAGTCCGGCGAGCCCGCGCTTGGGCATAGCTGGGGTGAAGCGGAATACCTGTGGTCGGAGGATCTGAACCAGGTGACCGCGAGGGCGATCTGCACCCATGATCCGGCGCACGTGCTGGAGCAGACCGTTCAGACGACTTATATTCTGACAAAGCCCTCCACCTACAAGGAGGAGGGCGAGGGCTGCTACGTTGCGGAGTTTGAAAGCAGCGTCTTCACCACCCAGATGCGTACCGTCGTGATCCCGGCGGTGGGCTGTGACGGCGGCAGCACGTGCCCGAGCCTGCACTTCACCGACCGGCCCGCGGCAGACAACTGGGCCCACATTCCCATCGACTGGGCGGTGGTAAACGGGATCACCCGCGGCACCACCAAAACCACCTTCAGCCCCACGGCCGCCTGCACAAGGGCCCAGTTCGTCACCTTCCTCTGGCGCACCATGGGCTCACCGGAACCGGAGCTGACAGAGAATCCCTTTGTGGACGTCAGGATGGACAGCTACTATTACAAATCGGTCCTTTGGGCTTACGAAAACGGCATCACTGCCGGAACCACCAAGACGACCTTCAGCCCTGATAAATCCTGCACCAGAGCGCAGGTCGTGACCTTCCTCTGGCGTACGGAGGGATGCGTTGAGCCGACCATCACCAAAGCCCCGTTTGAGGATCTGAAGCCCACTGCCTACTATATGAAAGCTGTCCTCTGGGCCTATGAGAAGGGAATCACGACGGGGACCTCTGCAACCACCTTCAGCCCGGACAGATCCTGCACCCGCGCAGAGGCCGTGACCGTCCTGTACCGGGCGTTCGCGAAATAAGTTCGGATTCGAGGAGGCATCCTGGCCGGAACAGCCATAATCGATTCCATCCGCATTTCCCAAAAGAACCTAAGATCCCGGGAGAGCTGCAACGGCATTACCGCTGCAGCTCTCCCGGTCATGTTTATTCGATAGATCGGCGCTCTCGACACGCTCCGACACGATTCGATACGTTTCAACAAATCTGAGAAACGCACCCAGGCCCATTCCGAGCGAATTGCTTCAGGATTCGGACGCGCCTTTCGCTGTATTCCGACAAAAGGCGGGGTTTTTCTGCGTCGATCTGCTCACATGATTGTGTTCCTCACAAATTCCGCTTTTTAGATTGAATCAAGCCTAAGCGCTGCAAACGAGCTTGAATGCCGCTGGTGCTGCGCTGCATGGTGCGGGCGATCTCGGGGAGAGGGATCCCTTGCAGGAACAGGTCGCGGAGCTGGGCTTCCTGCTCTCTCGTCCAGGGCTGGCCCTGCAGCGCGCCTGTATCGACGGTTTCATTGTACTTCGAGGTGTTGATCTCTACGATCTCGTCCATGTGCTTCAGCAAAAAGCTCTGAGCTCTTGCGTCATAGACCGTTGCGGTGTACGGGCCTTCCGCCCCCTGCCGCTCCTCCAGCCCAATCCCAAGCTGCAGACCGATCTGCGTGGGTTGACGGGCGGATTTTCCGTTGGGAAGCTGACGCATTTCCAGAAAGCCGTGCTTTTCCAGATACTCCAAAAGGCTTGCCGTTTTCAGCTTTTCCATGCACTCAGGATCGATCTGCGCGTTGATTGTCTTTCCAAATTCCGTGATCGTCACCGGCGTGGACAAGATCATTACCTGCTCCAGCGCGTTTTTTGTAATCGTAAATGCGGGCAGCCGCTGCTTTTTGACCGGCAGATTGACCGGTGGCAGCGTTTCCAGCCCTCCCCGGGCAATCACCCGCCCCAAAACGTCGGAAACATAGGTCAGGCATCTGGAAATCCGCGTCTGCCTTACCACGTCTGTGTCCGAAACCACAGCGCCTGTCAACGGATCAATGCCTTCCGCCAGTTTGTCCAAATACTCTTTCGCGTGCTTCAAAATGTCGATCTCTGTCATATTGCTGTCTCCTCCCGCCTGCTTTTCATGCACTTGTTCATCCGGATCTCGCAGTTCTTAGTTACTGCGGTCATCCAGGGCGATCTCGATATATGGTCTTCCTTCACACCCTTATCCAGCAAATAATTATGGAACAGGTTGAACAACAGGTATGACTTGCCGCACAGGCGAACACCCGTCACAATCTTGATCAGTCCAGTCTTCTCGCGCCGAATCAGCCGATCCAGATAGATATCCCGTTTGATCTCCATATTGCCCTCCTGCTTCCAGAATAAATGTGCTTACACCTTTTTCGTAATTATTAAACCTGATAATTCAGATCCTCATTTACGCTATTTACAGGCGATTCATTCGGTCAATTCATAGCACCAGTAGCTGCCGACCCGTTTTTTGAAGAGCTTCCCGGCAGCGGTCCACTCCCGGAGCAGACGACTGGCGGTTGCGGTGGACACAGAAAGCAGTTGCTGAATATCTGAGTTTCGGATCTGCCCATGCGTTCGCAGCCAGGCTTCGACTGCTTCCCAGCGCTTTTCCGGTGGGACATGAATCGTGACAATCTCTGGGGTCGAGACGGCTTTTGTCCCGGTCTCAATCGCCTCCAGGAGGGCGGCCTTGATTGCTTCCAGCATAAAGTTGATAAACGCGGTCGAGCTTGCCGCATGATTGGAAGCATGGATGGCGGCGCAATAATCCGCCTGCCGGTCGTGGATCATGGACTCCACCGGCAGCCAGGCAAAGAGTGGCTGCCAGCGGGACAATAAAAGGGTGTGCCAAAGTCTGCCGATCCGTCCGTTGCCGTCGGCAAAGGGGTGAATCAGCTCAAACTCATAGTGAAACACGCAGCTTTTGATCAGCATGGGCGTGGGGCTGTCCTTGGTCCAATCCAGGAGCTGACAGACAAGGCCGGGCACATACTCCGGAAGCGTCCCAAAGTGCAGAACGCGGCCCTCCGCGTCCACGATGCCCGCATTTCCGCTGCGAAACTGCCCCGCCTCCCCTGTCAGACCGCGTACCATGACACCGTGTGCCTTGAGCAGGTCCTCCACATCGAAGGGGTCCAGCTCGTCCAGCCGCTCATAGATCTCGAAGGCGTTTTGGACCTCCGCAATGTCCTTCGGCGGGGCAATGACCCGCTTGCCGTTGAGCACGGCAGTCACCTGGTCCAGCGTCAGCGTGTTTTGCTCAATGGCCAGGGAGGAATACACGGAGCGTATGCGATTCGTCCGCCGCAGCACCGGGCTGGCGGAAAGCCCTGCGGTGCCGCTGATTCTGCCGATCATCTCCCCAATTTCCACCGCCAGCGAAAGGACCTCCGGGGTAATCGTAAACGGCGGTTGATAGCTGCCCATCCAATCATCTCCTGTCATTCATGCTATCATCATACTATCACATGATGGTATGAAAAGCAAGCGACTTCCTTCATTTCACAGGGTTTGTTCTGCAAAAAAGTTACTGTTCAGCTCTCCCTCCTGCGTAGGGCGGCAGACTGCGCGGCGGCCTGGGGTCTACCGTTCCGACACAAGCGGCAGCCCTGCGAGCTGGGGGCTGAACAGTTGCAACGCGCCTTTATCCTCCTTGCCGAAGCGCTTCTTGGTCTGGATCATCTGCTGAAGGGCGATTTCTTTGAGGCAGTTGATGGCGGCGACGTATTCGCCCTGCTTGGTGGCGGCGGGACGCTGGACGTAGGAGAGCACGTCCCACAGGGGCTGGAGGTTCGGCTTTTCCGCCATGGTCTTTTCCGGGTTCTCCACATAGGCCAGGAGGTCTTTCAGTCGTCCCTTGATGTGCCATAGCTTTGTGGTTGCCATTACGCCACCTCCATGTTTGTATCTAATGATAAATTATTTCTCTGTGCAGAACTCTACTGTTTTGCCTTCAAGTATAAGATTGGTTGTACGTACTGCACACATCTTGCCGCACATTGAGCAGGTATGTCTGTCAGCGGGGGGAGTGCTCTCAAAATACTCACGTGCTTTTTCAGGATCGAATGAGAGTTTGAATATTTCATCCCAATCGACTTTGTGTCTTGCTTCTGCCATCGCATTATCCTTGTCACGGGCATGGGGAACACCCTTTGCGATATCTGCTGCATGGGCAGCTATCTTGGAAGCTATGATACCCTCTTTAACATCATTTACATCAGGCAGACGCAGATGCTCAGCAGGTGTGACATAGCAAAGGAAATCTGCACCGCTGGATGCTGCGATAGCACCGCCGATAGCTGTTGTGATGTGGTCATATCCGGGGAAGATATCAGTAACTACAGGGCCAAGCACATAGAAAGGTGCGTTGTGGCATATACGCTTCTGGAGAGTCATGTTTGCAGCGATTTCGTTCATTGCCATGTGACCGGGTCC
>JAEEGK010016726.1_pt1 | contig 16073 bp, 16 predicted proteins | sample 8958771 | NCBI WGS metagenome assembly JAEEGK01 (sample SAMN16246547, study PRJNA631951) | gut metagenome | biome: gut microbiome; feature: rumen; material: SC-attached | host: Bos | place: Iran: Karaj | collected 2018-10
GAGTACTGAGAATCAGACTGCTGGTTTAATGCGAGATCGGTGTCTTTCTTAAGAGAGAATGTAAAGTATACAGGGCTGACGCCATTAGTACCGGGCTGCGTGCTTCCTGCTGTGGTAACGTACTTAGGAGTTTTAACCGTAACGGTACCGATTGCGATCCTCTTATACACATTATCACCAGTCAGATCAACCATTCCGAAAGCAGTAAATCTGTAGATGGTCGACGACTTAAGGTTGCTGATGATCACATTAGAGATCGGTACAACCTTTACTCCGTTACTGTCTGTGGTGATATTGTTCTTAAATGTATCGTACCCGTAGGTCACAGCACCGCTGTCAGAAAGGTTGGCGGTGTACTCGATAGTGATCGGGCTGTTTTCCTGAAGTCTGGCCGTGCCGGGGATATGTACCTTAAACTGAGCCTCCGAACCGCCCGCAACACCGAGTGCATTGGGTTTAAGGGAGACTGCCTTGTTATCAAGAGTAAACCAAGTGTACTGTGATACGCCGTTCATCGAGAAAGGATCGGGATAAACGATCTCGATCTCAAGATTCTTGTGATTATCATAGACCTCGGCGATCGCATGTACTGTGTACGTTTCCTGGGCATTCAGTCCGCCGCCTTCAAAGTCAAGATAGCAGTGAACGACATCATTATTGGGCGCATGAACACTCTTCACGAGCTCGTTCCTGTCGTTGTAAACATCATACCTGAAGCCTGTGATCGCATGATCAAGGTCAGTCACGGTGTTAACCGAGAAGTCAAAGCTCGAATTGAGGATGTTCTGGGTTACCATAACATTGTCGATCGTAGGGATCCTCTTGAGAGTCTTTACAGGGATCAGCTTGTAACGATCGGGGATCTGTGTTGATTTGGTCGAATTAAACTTCGAATCCGAAATCGCATTAACAGTGAAGTAGTAAAGTGTATCGGTTGAAAGTCCCGCTCCGTTTTTATTAATCTTCAAAAAGTCAGATGTTGTACGATCCTTATTTACAAAAGTGGTCGAGCCAAGATCCTGTGACACAGCTGTACTGCCGGTCTGGATCTCAGCGCCGTTGGCATCGGTAAGCACCCAATCCAAAGAAAATGTACGCGATACATTGGCAGCGTTCTCGTCCGCATCGGCATCACGATTGATAAGTTCCATCGTGATACTTGTAGTCTCTACACCGTACACATTCACACTCAGAGGGAAGTCGTCGGTAATGATCGTACGATCCTCAAGTTCAGTTTCAACCGGTTTTTGAAGATGATCATACTTGCCGACAATTCGAAGTCTGTAGGCAGTTGCAGGATTAAGGCCATCAATCGTGAGTTCCTGCACTTCTCCATTAGCACTCATATCATTAAGGTGAACTCTCTGCGCAACTTTTCCTGTAGACATCTCAATAAGATCTGCATAAAGATCCGTAACAGCGATTGTGGCATTCTGATCACCAATGCTGGGAACTACCTTAAAGTCCCCACTGATCTGCGAATAATCAATTGAAAACCTTGACCACCTGATCACAGGAACATCTTTAAGTACTTCATCGGGGTTGCTAACATCAGGTGCATTTCCATCCGCACCGTCTTTGCCGGCGATACCTTGTAATCCTGTTTTCCCGGCAGCCCCTGCAGCTCCTGCACCACCTGCGGAGCCGGCACTTCCGGCTGCACCCTGGCTACCCTGAGGGCCTGCCGAACCGGCTGCGCCCTGAGCTCCGTCAACACCTTCAGCGCCTTCTACGCCGTTAACACCGCTACGGCCCGAAGTACCTGCCTGACCTGCCTGTCCGTCATCGCCGTCGTAGCCCATAAGACCCGTACGTCCGCTCTCTCCACCGAGGCCGTCCGCACCGGCGTCACCGTCCGCACCGTTGGAGCCGTTGATTCCGTTAGGGCCGTCTTCACCGTTCTTGCCATCGATAACCTCAAAGTTGAACTCAGGTATGACGATCTTGAGTTCAGGAACGTCGGCAGGGAGAACACTGACTACCTGATCGGAGTCGGTGGTCATCTGGCCGAGTGTCATGGCGATATTGTCATTATCAAGGACAACCTGTGTTGCAAGGTTGATCTTGATGCCTGTGTCTGTTGAAACGTAGGTGTTCTTGGATGCGTCGCGGAGCATGGTGTCGCCGTTGATGATGGAGACCATGCCGCCTTCCTGATAGATGAGCTCGACATAATCGTCGAATGTGTAAGATTCACCGTCCGCAAATGAGACTGTTATAACGTCGGAAACCATCATGTAACGGTTGTTGCCGACTTTCCAGAGATAGTTAGTGAGATCAACCGAGGAGGAATCGCTTGTGTCGATACTGTAAGAAGAACCGCTGCGGTTAACGGAGGTGTCGGCGTTAAGTCCGTAGTAGTTTACTGCAGAAGAACCAACCTCATCGAGGTTGACAAGAACGCTCTTAGACAGTGATGCCGAAGCGCCGCTGTCGTAGTGAACGAAAGAGTTCGCATCTGCCGTGACGGTTTTGCCTTCGGTGTCGCGGAACTGGATGCTGCCCTCGTAAGAACGTTTAAAGGCCGTGCCCTCCGTAAAATGATACGTCTTGGCCGGCTGTTCGGTGTCAGATTCGTCGTAGACGATGATATAGCCGTCTTCGGCGAAGACCTCCTTCCCCGACTGAGTACTGTAGATAGCATAGACCATCGCTCCTGCTGCCAAAACAAGAATGACACCCAGTACTATCATGACAAGTTTGTTCTTCATGTTTGTTCCCCTTGATCTCTCTGAAAATCTAAATTTCTAACGTTTAGTGGGAATTAAGCAGCGTTACGAAAAACGTATTATATTCGGGCTGCCCAGATACCCCAATCTTTATTTTAACTCTTTTTATTTGTTTTGTAAACGTATTTCTTATTTTATACGTGAATTTTTTTCATTAGATTTCTTTTTTTGTGTTGTTTTTGTGGAACAACGTTCGTTCACTATCGCATTTGCACTGTGAGTCCTTCTCTTTTTGTTATCACATAGCCGTTTGTTTGCTTTTTATTGTTGCTAATTCACGGTTTCATAAAGGTTACATTTCAAATCACATTTTTCAAAGACGGTGAAAACAGGGGGCTGCAGATACATGTTAATTGCTTAATTCGGTTCTTTATAATATAATAAGTCGATTTGTTTTGATATGATGAGGTGGTTTCGATGTTTGAGAACATGCAGCTCGTGGCTTTGAAAGTCCTGATGCTTTTTATACTGCTCGCGATAGGCGCGGTGACCCGACTGACGGGGCTCATCAAAGAAGAGGGTGCCAGATCGATCTGTTCTCTTATCATATATATAGTGACTCCCGCGAATATCATCAGCGCATTCAGCACTCCCTTCAGGGAAGACCTGCTGCACGGGCTTCTCCTCTCGTTCCTGCTCGCGTTTATCATCTTCTTTTTGATGTCCGTGATATCGAGACTTTTCATCCGCGAAAAGGATCCCATGAAAGCTCCGGTCCTGTGGTTCGCATCCGCATATCCGAACGCCGGGTACATGGGCGTTCCGCTGCAGAGAGCCGTGCTCGGGGATATAGGCGTTTTCTACTGTGCCGCATATATCGCTGTCTTCCACATGTTCGTGTGGAGTTACGGAGTTGCGATACTGTCACATAAGCGTAAGACGGGTGCTTCGTCACGTCAGGACATCCTGCGCATCTTAAAAAAATGCCTGCTCTCACCGCCTCTTATCGCGGTGGTCGCAGGACTTGTGATCTTCTTATTCAATATAGAACTTCCCGAGGTGGTTTCTTCGCCGCTCAAGGAGCTGGCTACCATGGCGACGCCTCTGCCCATGCTGATCACGGGCTACTATCTTGCCGGCGGCAAGCTCGCACTCATCCTGAAGAACAAGTGGATCCTTGTCGCCACAGCGCTCAAGATGCTCGTTTCGCCCCTGCTCGCTTTGGGCGCATGTCTCGTCTTCGCAGTCTCACACGACGCATCGATCTCATGCATGATCGCCTGCGCTGCATCGAGCGCCTCTATGACGACCATGCTCGCAGCCGAATATAAGCGTGATTCCGAACTGGCCGCATGCATGGTGACGCTCACCACGCTTCTCGCGATAGTGACGATGCCGTTCTTTGTGGCACTTGTGGGGAGTTTGACTTAAATAATTATTCAATAGGAACCGACTTTAAATACAACGTTTCGGGACTGATATCAACATCCCCGGGCCACACAACTGTTCCGTATTCAACACGAGCCAGAGAGAAATGCTCAGCCGCCGACTTGTAAACAGGCAATTTCATCAGTTCAGAGGCGTCAAACACCCTTTTTTCTCCGTTACGAAAGCTCAACATCAAGGAATAATCACGGCAAACTTCCACAGTCGATACACGAGGCAGAAGATCTTCCTCTCCACGTATAAACTCCATGCTGCACCTCCTTCGCTTCCTGTTATTCATCGTCTTTTTAATGTAAAGGATCTATTTTGTATACTTCTTCTCCGTTTTGTGCTAATTTCCAATTTGCCAGCAACTCGTCTTCATGCAATAAGCACCATGCTTTTACATATGCTGCTTGTTTCTTTGGGAAACTACCGGATAAAATTTCTCCATTCAAATCAAATACTGCTTCATCTTCTCCATAAAAGACATGAATATGCGGCATTTTGTGCTTGTCGGTGTCTAAAAAATACATACGAATTATTATTCCGTAAAAAGCAGATATTGACGGCATAGAAACAACCTCCTCTACGAATAATGCTAATTTTAGTATAACACATATTACATCCTTATTCCACTTGATGTGATCATATGGTATAATAATCCTCAATAAATACGCAGGAGTAAAAACATGGGCACGATCACAGTTCAAAGCGAGACCACAAAGAACCCGATCACTTTGATGGGGATGGAATCGGGCATCTGCTACAACAGCAATACCTCCGATCCGGAGAAGAACTATAAACGCGGGATTGAGAACATCAAGACCAATCATGGGCGTGTTCTTGAGTATCCGCAGGTTTTTATCGTGATCGACGGCTACAGTGCCAAGGTCATCCGTGAGCTTTACACTCACATCGGCGGCGCACCCACACGTCTTCAGGCATCGACCCGCTACATTGACTACGAGCACGGGTTCGACTTCGTCACCCCCGCCAAGGTGACAGCCAACCCTGAAGCGCTTGAGGTTTACAACAACACTATCGACACCATCAAGGACGCGCTCTTAAAGCTTGACAACCTCGGGATTCCGAGAGAGGACTCTTCGATGGTCCTTCCGCTCTGCATGGCGACCAAGGTAGTGCTCCGTACAAACCTCAGGAACCTGAGTGACATGAGTCGTCAGCGTATGTGCTCACGCGCATGGTGGGAGTTCAGGCAGCTCTTCGGCGACATCATGAAGGCGCTCGCAAGCTACTCCGACGAATGGAAGACGCTCATCACAGACGCGTCCCTCAATGTGTTCTCACCAAAGTGCGAGGTTCTGGGCTACTGTCCCGAGAAGAATTCGTGCGGTCGCAAGCCCAAGAAGGAGCTGTGAGACCCCAACAAAACACATGCACGCAAGTACGGATCCGCAGACTTACGCACACACATCGGCATTGACAGTCACACACATCGTAATCAACAACCGCGCGAATGCCCGTCGGGGATGAGCAAAAAAGTACAGAGAATTCCATGTTTTCTCTTCTTTACACACTTGCAAATGCTGTTGTATAATGTGCATTAGGCTTTTAAAGAATCACGAACAATTAAAAGAAAGGGATGGTAAGTACCATGAACATCACCGAGAAGAACGAAGGCGCTACCGTTATACTGCTTATTGAGGGCAGGCTCGACACGACCACGGCCCCCGCTCTTGAGGCGAAGATAAAAGGCATGGAAGGCAGCCTTGAGAACCTTATCCTTGATTTCACTTCTCTTGAATACGTTTCGTCGGCAGGACTCAGAGTACTGCTCGGCGCGCAGAAGTACCTCAATTCCGTCAAGGGTTCGCTGATCATCCGCAATGTAAGCAAGGACGTCATGGAGGTACTTGAGCTCACGGGATTTGTGGATATTCTCACTATAGAATAATATTGACTAGTATTGACGCCGGGGGTGTGGTCCCTTGGGGACGGGGGTTGTGGGTCATTGAACTGCTATGACCCACAACCCCCGTCCCCAAGGGACCACACCCCCATCGTCACCCCAGTAAATTTCACACAAATTGTCACTCGTCGTAGTCGGCGCAGAGCTCGCGAGCGAGTGCATCTATCTGCTCCTCGTTAGCTTCGTTCATAGCCGAGAGGATCGAAACGTTGTTCTCAGTGAAGTTGATGTTCTTACTTCCTTCAAACATCTTCTTAATGGTTCTGGTTGCAACAGGTGCCCAGGATCCGTTCTCGATTGTACCGATTGTCTTGTTCTTGTAGCCACGCTCCGTAAGATGGTTGATGAATTCTCTCATGAAGGGGAAGATCTCGCCGTTGTAGGTGGTGGTAGCAAGTACCATCTTTCCGTAGCGGAATGCATCCTCAACACACTCAGCCATATCGGAACGGGCGAGGTCGTTCACAACAACCTTGGGAGCACCGTAGTCAAGCAGCTTGTCCGCAAGGAGATTGACTGCCTTCAGAGTGTTGCCGTAAACCGACGTGAAGTTGATGAGGATGCCCTCGGTCTCAACTCCGTATGAAGACCATGTGTTATAGAGGTCAATGTAGTATCCGAGATTCTCAGAGAGAACCGGTCCGTGGAGAGGGCAGATCATGGCGATATCAAGTGTCTTTGCCTTCTCAAGCAGCTTCTGAACCTGTGCTCCGTACTTGCCGACGATACCGAAGTAGTAACGGCGTGCCTCGCATGCCCAGTCATCATCCTCACTGTCAAGTGCTCCGAACTTGCCGAAAGCATCTGCCGAGAAAAAGATCTTATCCTGCGCGTCGTAGGTCATGATGACCTCGGGCCAGTGAACCATGGGAGCTGCCACAAACGTGAGCTTCCTGCCCAAAAGGTCGAGCTCACCGCCGTCAGCGACAACCACTCTTCTGTCCTCATATCCGGTGGCGAAGAAATTCTTCATCATCTCGAACGCCTTGGCTGATGAAACGATCTGTGTACCCGGAAAAGCTTTCATAAATGCTGTGATGCTTCCGCTGTGATCGGGCTCCATGTGCTGGACCACAAGGTAATCGGGCGCGCCTCCGTCAAGCGCTTCCTTAATGTTCTCTATCCATTCCTGCGTGAAACCTTTGTCAACAGAATCCATGACTGCGGACTTACCCGCGCGGATCACATATGAATTATAGGCCATCCCCTCGGGGACAATGTACTGACCCTCGAAGAGGTCGAGCTTGTGGTCGTTAACGCCCACGTAGAAAACAGTGTCTGTGATATTGTTCATTTCGATATCCTTTCGTGCCCGCCCATTATGGGACGGACGGTTTTTATACAAATCAGTCAACGTCTCCCCGAAATCTTCTTCATCATTTTCGAGGTAATAAAACGATGCTCCGCATCTGTCTTATTATAAACGCAAAGCAGATTCGGAGCAATCAAATTCAACTCTTTAAGTCCTGGGATTCTTCCTCTTCTACCATCTTAACCAAATCATTCCACTCTTCCTCTGTAATCAAACTAAAGATCTCGCCGAATTTAGTTTTGTTGTTTAAATAATCTTTCACCACCTCAAATGTTTTTCTCTTGTCTTGCTCCTTACACCATAATTTGAACTCATCATAAATTGCCGGATCTGCAGATTTTCTGTCAACAAAAACATACGGATTTGCTTTATCCAAAAACGCAGACAGATCATCATCTTGACATTCTTGTTCTAAGCATTCTAACGCTCTGTAAACGGCAATATATAGAATATTAATTTTAGTCATCTTTTCTTTCTCAATTTCGTACTATTTCTAGCATTGTTCTTTAAGTTTCAACCAACTCTACCTCATAAACAAGCTGTCCGGACCAATATCGTTTTGAATCACATCCGAATACTCGTTGCGCTTATAACCGTTCGACGTTACAAGTGTAATATGCACCGATTTTTTAGGATCAACCTCTTCGGTAAAGGAGTTTAACTTATTTATCAGGTTTTCTCTATAGTCTGCAGTCATCTCAAAAGCATTATCGGTGCATTTCATTTCACATAGATTAATAACATCATCACGTCTGTCAATTAAAAGATCTATTTGTGCTCCACCTTTTTTCTTTTTGCTCTTCCAAGAGTACTCCGAACTTTCAACTCCTGATATTCCAAGTGCCGCTTTGATCTGAGGAATATGTTCGAGACATACTGTCTCAAAAGCGTAGCCTCTCCATGTGTAGTATTCGGGCGATTTAATAAATGATTGCCATGATTTTATCTTTCCACCACGGAAATACAGACAAAAGAGTGTGAAGGGGTCTATCACCTGATAAAAACTGCCTTTTTTGGAAGAAGAAATACTTTTGTATTGCCTTATAAAGCCACACTGCTCCAGCTCACGGAGTGCCTTGGTGAGTCCTTCACCATCCGGAACACCCGATTTTTCTGCAATTTCAACTCGTTGAAGTCCTCTTTTCTGACCCGCAATCGTTTCAATGACCTTGACATGGTTGTCCGCCTTTTTAAACAAGGATTTAAAGAGCCTGTCATATTCAAAATGCAGATCTCCTCTTTCATTGAAGATCAAGTTGTCTACATTTTGAGCCGGGCTCAGTCTGTTATCAAGCAGATTCAGATAATACGGTATCCCCCCAAATATCATATAGCTCTCTATCATTTGATCCCGATTAATGCTAAACTCATTTTCGTTATAAAACTGCTTGCATTCACCCAACGTAAATGGATTTATATGAATCTGTCTGGTAATTCTGTTATGAAATCCGCCTTTATCATTAAGAATATTGCTTATAATCCATGAAGTAGCCGATCCGCAAACAATCAGAAGAAGGTCTTCCTGCGATGATCCCCAGCTGTTCCAAAAATAATCAAATGCCGACTTGAAATCAGACCTTGCTGTATCCATCCATGGAACCTCATCAATAAAAACTACCTTTTTCCCACCGGATGCATCACGATATACATCTTCTGATTCCAATATTTTACGAAGCCGCCTGAATGCCTCAAACCAATCCTTTGGAATCACCTTGGTTTCATCACCGTAATAGGTCAGGGATTCGCCAAAAGCTTTCAGTTGGTTTCTTGTTTTCGCATCCGGAATCCCTGTGGTATAAAAAGAAAATCTTTCATGGAAATACTCCCTTATCAGATATGTTTTTCCCACACGTCTGCGACCGTATACGATCAAAAATTCCGGTCTTTTTGATTCCAGACATTTTGTTATAATTTCCTTTTCTCTTTCTCTCCCGATAATGTTCATAAAGTCTTTGCCCTTCTTTCCCAATGTGTCGGTTATGTGCCGAATTCCTTTATAATCTGCTGAAAGTATCATTTCAAAGTTAGTTTCAGCAGATTATATGCAATTATTGTGCTATAATCTGCTGAAACTAATTAAACTATACTGTCATAAAACTCTGAAGTCAAGTTTTATTTTATTATTTTACCCGGAAACAACCGTTGCTCAACGCCTCTGCGCTGCTTGAGCAACCGACGATCGCTAGTACCATAGCTAAAATGAGCAGGAATGAGATAATCTTTTTCATAAACATTTCCTTTCCAAAAAAAAGCCACCGCCAAATGATCTTCGTTGCTTTCTGATCATTAGACGATGACTGGTCGGATTCGGTTCCGTTATACAATCTTCTATAATATTTCCCTCGCTTCACCGCCCTTATGCTCACCGGCGATATATCTTCTGCAGCCATCCAGCCATTTATCATAATCCGGTTTTTCAAAAGCTTCTGTAACATCAACATAATCTATAGTTTTTATAAAACCTTTGGCAAGTTCAAAGCCATTGTCAATAGTAATGGTTTTGTCTTTGATATAATGGCAAAATTCAGCATAATACGCCGGATCTGCCGAGCCTATGTCTTCCCACAAAAAAGGATTCATTTCACCGATCAAATTATTAATCCTGTCATCTGTGGTATCAGAATAATAATTGTCTATCCAAAAATACATCATTGTAAATAATTCAAATTCATTCATTTTTTGCTCCAAATATATTATGACTCAATCCCGTACGCTCATCCCACAAATGTGGAGGGTTGTTCAATCCCCCATCCTGAATTATCCCGTTTCTGGTAGTTGCCCATAATTGGCTTCCATCATCCAACTTCTTGTAATACCAATCAAGTCCTCTCTGATCTTTTCCTCCGTAGTATTTCAACTCATTTACCAAATCTATTATTCTTTGTCTGTTTTGTGGCGAATCCTCCAGATGTCCCCTCTCTTTTCGAAAAATATGTTTTAGTTGAGAATCATCTTTGGGTAATTTGTTAATTCCTTTAAGAGCATCAGGAATGTTTTGGATATTGTCTCCATATGTACCCTTGTATAAATCACTCTGTCCTGCTCCCATTAATCATTCCTCACAATACTGGTCCAATCCGGATACTCGACAAATCTCGTTTCGGGATACCTTTCCTCAATATGATCCGGCATCTTACTGTACACAAGAACTACCTCCGGCTCAAGTTCCTCCATCATAGCGTCCATCCCGGCTTCGAAATAATAACGATTCACTTTATCTTTAAGCTGACCATAACTACCGACTGAGACGATTGAATGTCTTTCTATGCCGGAGAAAGCCACTCTTTCCGGTAAAAATTTACGCGTGTATGTCCTTTCATCGCCCCATCTGACGCAAGGAATAACATAAACTCCGTGTTTCTGAAAACAATACCCTATAGCCCGACTACGATATATGTTTGTTATTTGAATTGCCAAGGGCATATCTCTGTATACCGAGCAATCCGGTGCTATAAATCCCTGATACTTCTTAAGAATCTCTATATATTCATCCGGGTGAACCAAAATATCCTTGAACTCAACATCATTTTCGTACTCACATACTGCAAACGACTTTGGATCTGCCTTATCCATCTTGCTGAACGGAACAAGATTGTTCGGAATGATCATCTTCTTAGGCTTTTTGATGATTGGCATTTCAAACACGCCATCAAATTCAGCCCCCATGACGAATTCCGGATTACATCCATCACTAAGACACGCTGCATTTCTAACCGCGCTGTCCACCACACTTCTCTTTTTGTTTGTTCGACGTTTTCTTCTTGTCTTTTTAACTTTATCGTCTGACATGAATACCCCCTCCAAATATTCCACACACTTCTCGATTCTTTCATCTCACTTATGTTTTTTCCTTGCAAAAGTGCAGCAACGGCTGATCTATACCTCCAACAACCTGCAAGGATTACCGGCCAATTCCTCTCTTAACATATCCAATACTCCTTCTCTCGACTCTAAATAGAGTTCCGTTTCCTCATCCATCAAAGCAGCATATACTGTTGTTTTAATTAAATACTCAACCGCCTCATCTCTGGAACAGTTTTTATCGATCATAATGTTTTCCACAAGAAATGATGCTATCCTTCTCATAGCTTTTTTCTGATCTGCACCCGAAATCATCATCCAATCACCTGCCTTTTTACCTTATCAAAGCTCAATGTGTTTAGCGCCTCTCTTGTTCCGAAGAAGTACTGTTTAGGTAAATTCTCGGGCTTTAATTCTGCAATAATCTTATCACATACTTCATCTGAGTATCCTGATTCTTCCAATTCCTCATAATACTCATTAATTATTGTGGTTGTTTCTGCGTCAGCAGTAGGACCTATCACTATATCATAATCGTGGGCACATCCAGCACACCTTCGATTACCGAGGACAAACCTCAACCATTCTTTATCGGCTTTTTCAAATATCTTAACTTTTAATCCGCACATCTCTTCACTAAACAGAAGATTGTATCTGTATGCTACTATCGGATGTGTCTTTATTCCGTTTTTTATTTCAAGAAACCTCTGTCGTTTTTCTGCAATGTTCTTATTTCTGATTGCAAGCCTCTCTGCATGTGAAAGAATTGCTGTGGCATAGAATCCTTTCCCGAAATCCTTATAACCTTTCCCGACCGAGACATCTATCTCGTCAAATTCATATATTGTTCCATGATACAAAGGTTTCAACCAACTCTACCTCCCTGCATTTCAATATAATCTCGTAAATCATCTATAATGCCCTGATTGCCGGTAGAATTATAGTTTTCATAGCAAACATCAATATAGTTCAGCACATCATACTCTTTAAACATATCTGACAGCTCAGAATATGTTTTCTTCCAGGTCTTGGCTAACAGCGGTATCAAAACCAGTTGCATATTAAGCACTTCTTTATCTCTTGTACTCATTACAGAAGTCCTCCTTATGTCTTATTTTTCAGTTATATCTACCCAAAGTATCTCTACCATGCTACTACGAAGAGAATACGTCTACCTCCGTATTACACCCAAAAGTGCCTCATGTTTCAGAAAGCCGGCTCATGATCTGCTCATACTTCAACTGATATGCAATCAGGCGTGGTACATATTCAGGAGGTGTTCGCCTTCCGGCCTCCCAGTCCTCCAATGTTCTGATCGGTATCCCTGTGTGCTCCGAAAACTCTTTACGTGACATGTTTATACTTTCACGTAGTTCGCATATTATCTTAGATGCTTCCATTTCAATATCCTCTCGTAATGTTTATTCAAGTATATCACATTTTGGCCTCCCACGCAATGCGTAATAGGTAAATAATAAATCAGAGACGAGCTAAAAAGCCCGTCTCTGTATCACTATGTAGTATTGTAGACGACCCACAACGAAGAAGTGCTTGCGCTTCCCCCGTCCCCCCAGAGTCATCCAATGTACTCTTCTATGATGCGTACAAGCATGTCGTTGAGATGTTCAACTTCATAGTCACCGACTGTGGGCTCGAGGTGTGAACCGCCGATACCGCTGTCGTCTGTGAGGAATGTGTAGGTTCCGCCGGTTGTCATGGCGAACGCTCTTAAGAGGAACTCCGTATCCTTATCAACACCGCTCGAAGCGACGGGGATGATTCTGATACCCTTCTTTGATGCTGCCATGATGCTCTCATGCAGAGACTCACGGATTGATGCTGTGTTGTGAGGCGGTGCGTCGAGGACCATAAACATTAATTTGATGCTGTCGTCGTCCCAATCGTGGTCATAGATTGAGCTCTCAAGAGCGAGCTCAACGGCTTCCTCGTAGTCTCCGCCGCCGTCTGCGTACTCACGTGCGAGGTCTGCAAGCGCGCTGTCGATGTCGGTTGTGAATTCGTAGGGCTTTACCACATAGGCGTCGCCGTGATCACGGTAGAAGTTGACACTGAGTCTGACGGGGATATTGCCGCAGTCGTTCTTCACACGGATGATGACGTTCTCGAGCTCCTTCTGGAGGTAGCGGATCTCGTCGCTCATCGAACCTGTCGTGTCGATCGTGAACATGAGGTCGAGCTTCTTGGCCTTTTGGTCACGCTTCTCGAACGCGATCTCGACATTCTGCTCGCCTGTGAGCTGGGATGCTGTAATGTCGCTGACCTGTGTGTCACCGCCGTAGCTGACAGACACATGTGTGGGCGAAGCGTCACGGTCGATTACCGAGTAATACACGTAGCACATGCCGTTGTGGTCGGTAACGCCTTCATATATCGCGCCGTTCGTTGCGCATGTTACCGTGACGCGGGCTCCCTCTGCGGGCTCACCGGCTGCGGTACACTTCACAACGATCCTCGTAAAGGGCGAAAGTCCCCACTTCTTGAAGAAGTCACTGTAGTTGTAGTTCTGGCCGTTGGCAAGGAGGTCCCGGATGAACCAGATGTTCTTGTTGTCGTTCCACTCGCCTGCGGTGAGTAAACCCGAGCTGATCTGGTAAGGGAACTCGTAGGGATCGTCAATGATTATGGGCTCGACGGGATCCGTGATCCAGATCTCGCTGTCGTCGTCCCAGTCGCCGTAGTCAAAGTCACCGTAATCGCCGTAGTCGCCATACTCACCTATGCCCGTGCTGCCGTCTGATCCGGCATAAGAACCGTCTCCGGCGATCGCGATATCGGCACCGCCTTCACGTGCCAGACCCTTCGACTCTTTCATGTCGAACATAACGGGGCCGTCGTAGTCAGCTGCGCTCTCCTCTGTGGCTGCGGGAGCAAACTCGTCAAAGTTGATCTCAGCCGAAGCAGGAGTCTTGGGAGCAGGTGTAGCGAGAGGTTTTGTCTCGGTTTTTGTTCCGGACACGTCTCCTGCTGCGGGGCTTTCAGCCTCAATGCTTGTGGTCGAGGTATCTGCTGTGGGTCTATCCACCTCCACTGTTGTTCCCGAACCGCTTCCTGAGGCAGAGCTTTCTACAGGGGAGCTTCCTACCGGCGAAGAAGACTCGGTTTTACCTGATCCGGCAGCCTTTCCGGGATGAGATGCGACCCCGGACGAGGCCGGAGCCGAACTGTACGTTCCTTCTGTTGCAGAGCACACTGTAGGCTCGGTTTCGCTACTTGAACAACCGACGATCGCAAGTACCATAGCTAAAATGAGCAGGAATGAGATAATCTTTTTCATAAGCATTTCCTTTCAAAAGTTTCAAGTCCTTTCATTGGCACCGGGTTCTTCGCGTCTTCTGACACAATCAAAAACGGCCACCGCCAAATGATCTATGTTGCTTTCTGATCATTAGACGATGACCGACATGGTTCGGTTCCGCATATTTACAAATTTGTTCATAAGGCGCTTTTCACGGATCTGTGCTCTTTTGGGTCATAGTCATAAGGCGCTTTTCCCGAATCCGGGCTCTTGTTCCGTCAGGATTCTCTTGTCTTGGCGCCCATGGACTTGAGTTCTTTCTTGCGCTCGTACATCAACTGGTCGGCTCTGGTGAAGGCGTCGTGGAGCTGTTCGTCGCCGGGTTCAATGGTAGAGCAACCGACCGAGATGACCACGTCGTCGGTACCGATATTGGCCTCGACCCGGCGGTTGATCTCACTGATCGATTCTTCTCTTGTTTCGTAGCCCTTCCCGACAAGCAGGACAACGAACTCGTCGCCTCCGATCCTGAAAACGGAGCCGTTCTTGAAGTGCTCGCACAGGAGGTCGCTGCCGTCCTTTATAAGCTTGTCGCCGGCCGCGTGACCGAGAGTGTCATTGACGTACTTAAGTCCGTTTATGTCGCAGACCACCACTGCAAGCTCTTTAAGCTCGCCGGACTTGATCCTTTCGTTAAGGGAGTTCTCCATATCCGTGAAGGCGTGCTTGTTCCTGATCCCCGTGAGAGAGTCGGTGTTCGCCATGCTGAGGAACGCGCGGCTTGTCTCCTTCTCGGCCTCAAGCTTGGTCGTCGAGATGACCTTGAGCTGCCACAACAGCAGCGCACCGAATATAATGAGCGCCACGAGCGTGAACATGATCTGATACCTGCTGAACGAAAGATTGCTCTTGCTGATGGCCTGGATCTGGTCATAGATGACGTTTCCTCGGATCAGGACCGCCATCTCCCAGCCGGTCCCCGGGATAGGGGCATAGCAAAGAGTTTCCTCGGTGTCGTCAAACTTGAGGGTCAGTGTCCCTTCGATCCCGTTAACAAAATCACGCTGCACGCCCTCCCAGATGCTCTTCGGAAGTGCGAGCCGAGTTGCATCGAAAATGTTGTCCTTTAATATGTCGGGACCGAGCTCAGTGTCCGAAAGATTGCCGCCGGTGTTCGAATAGAGTGCAAAATGCGTTCTTCCCTGATCGTCAAGGGCCAGCAGATCCACGATATCGTCAATGTCTATCTGAACAAAGCAGGCCTTGAAGGGCTTGCCCATAAGCGTTAATCCGTTAAGAGGGATCGCGAGACACAGCTGACGCGAGGAGCCGTAGACCGAGACTGTGCTGATCACGCGGTCCTTCATCGTCGGTTCGGCAAGGAATTCGTGACGCGAGCCACCCGTGTAGGTCGAATACTGTGTATACACGATGTCTTCCTCATCAACGAGCGCCAGGCGGTTCAGTGAGAGGAGCAGCTTCATCCTGCCGAGCTCGCTGCGCAGCTCCTCCTGATCGCTGATGCCTTCCTCCTTGATGAAATCTATCACCTTCTCCATCTGGGTGAAGTTGTTGTTGATCAGGTTGGTGATGATCTTCGCGCGGCGGTCCGCCATCGCCTCGAGATAGAACGAGCTCACCGCCGAAACTGCCTCATTCGTGCCCGTGACGGTCTGA
>JAEEGK010016727.1_pt1 | contig 16073 bp, 14 predicted proteins | sample 8958771 | NCBI WGS metagenome assembly JAEEGK01 (sample SAMN16246547, study PRJNA631951) | gut metagenome | biome: gut microbiome; feature: rumen; material: SC-attached | host: Bos | place: Iran: Karaj | collected 2018-10
GTTTTGAATAGTCGGTTACAAAAACTTCACTTGCAATTTCACGAGCTTTTTTCACGATAGTTTCAAGTTTTTCCATAACATCATCAGTAAAATACTTTTCGCCACATTCAGTACATTCTTCACAAGGAACATTTCTAACAATGACTATACAATCTTTTAAGTCAACCATGTAAGTGGTTACAGTATGAACAACTGTATCATTTTTGCAAAAAAAACAAGTATTCATTTTGACCTCCTTGTGCGCATATCTTCTTCAAACTTTGTAGAATCTGGGAAATAAGCTGTGACTACCATCAGAATATTTTCCTTAATACCAACGACAACATGCAGAATTTTGTGCTTAATTGTATATCCAAATACAAGACAACTAGGATGGGGAAATGAATTTGGATAATCCTCGATAATCTCGCCGTTTTGTAAACAATTTAGAACATCGGTTCGTTCTATAGACCGTATCATCATCATTTCAGCGGCATGTAGAGACCATCCGATTTTTCTTTCTGCACAAAACTTGTGTATCTGCTCTATAGTCATCTAAACAGATTATAACACATGATTCCAATTTTGTGGAATTGTTTGGCGAAACAGCAGGTTCTTACTGCGTTAAGGATACGGAAGGCGCGGTTTAACCGCGTTGCGAACGAAGGGAGCAATGGAGGCGGATGCCGGAACCTGTAGTAGCCTGACCGCCGGGTTTGGGAGCGGGACGGTCAGCTCAGCTGAACTATCCGTGGACAAACCAGGCGGTAACGCCCCTCAATACAGAAAGCCTAACAGCCAGATAGGGATTCTGCGTTCTGTTCCGAACTCAATGTTGTCCGCAAGAATATAAGAGTCAGGAATATTAGAAATCTGCTTGCGTTTTTTGTTTTTGCCACCTATTTCAAACGTGAACTTTTTATCAACCAAAAAATCACTTTGCTCGGAAAAAAGCACTTCATGACTATGAGAAAGCTGATTGAATGCAAATGTTTCGCGGATATTTCCTACATTTGTTTCAGTATTACCTAACATAAACATAAGGTTGGTATTCTCAAGAAAAATCTTGTCGGGTTTTTCAAGCGCTCCTAGTCCTCGAGACTGTTTAAATACCTGATAAATCAGTTTGGATTCTTCAAGATATTGGAAATACTGCAAAAGCGTCTGTCGTGCAATTTGGATAGTGGAGGCAAGTTCGGTAGTGTTGGGGATAAACGGAGCTGATTTTCCGATTACGGCAAGTAACTTCTTTATTTTTGTTATGTAGGAAACATCAATTTTTCTTAACAACGGAAGTTCAATTTCCAAAATCAAGTTAACGGTTTCGTTAAGGCGAGTATAATAGTCATCTATTCCTTCTAGAAAATAAGGGTAGTAACCGAACTTAAGATAATCATCGAAGTATTCAAAAGGCTTGATTCTTTTCGCAATATCCGAAGATAGTTTTTCATTTTCCGCGATGATTTCCTCAAGAGTCAGAATTGGAAAATTTGTTTTGGCACAAAGGTTCAAATATTCACGGAACGAAAGTCCCTGCAAATTATACACAAGAGCACGACGGCTTAAATCTGACCGGGCATTTAGTATTTCAAGAAGAGAAGAACCAGTGAATACGACATGCAATTCTGGATAATCATCATAAATATTTTTTATTACACGCGACCAGTCCGGATATTTGTGAACTTCGTCAAAAAAAATATGTGTTCCACCATGCTTTACAAACGTATCGACAAAATCAATCAACGAGTTATCCGAAAAATAAAGATTGTCCAAACTAACGTAGATGACTTTATCAAGGTTTTCTACAAAAGTTTTTTTTATGTGCTGCAGTAAAAGCGTAGTTTTTCCAGTTCCTCTTGAACCACGTATGCAGATAAGGCGCGCATTCCAGTTGATTTTACTTTCAAGACTGCGGATAAAAGTCATATCTGTTGAGTTGATTTTCTTACGAAATGTTTCTATGAGCTTTTCCATAGTTAGATTATAGATCTAAACATCGTTTTTGTTAAGTCTAGTTAACAAAAACCTGCAAAAATTGTTAAGTGTAGTTTCGAATTATATTCTGCCTTGACTTTAGTTTTGGCGGAGTTTAGTATCACATCATGTGCAAATATCCGGTTCGAATTATTGCTGTTGATCTTGATGATACGCTTTTGAAAAACGACATTACAATTTCAGACTACACTGTTTCTGTGCTGCAAAGGGCTGCGGCTGCGGGTATTTATGTTGTTCTTGCTTCGGGCAGGACGGACAATGCCATTTTGACGTTTGTACGGCGGCTTGATATCGCGGGTTTTGAGCAGGGGCGATACATAATTGCGCAGAACGGGGCATCAATTTCGGATTTGCATGAGCGAAAGACAATCTACGAGTATCATGTCGATACAGATGTTCTTGTTGGTGCGTACAAGGTGGCGATTGAAGAGGGGCTTGTGCCCGAAGTATACGATGCGTCTACGATTTATGTGTCAAAGTCGAACAAATGGACGGATGTTGATATAGATTTGAGCGGCTTAAAACAATGTATTGTAGAAGATTACACAGGCTTTTTGTCAAAGGGCTGGCCGAAAATGCTGATTCCGGGAAAGCCGGAACAGGTTCAGAAGCTTATACGAAAATTCAGGGCAATATTTGGCGACAAGGCTGTGTTCTTTATGAGCAAGCCGTATTTTCTGGAAGTTTTGCCTGCCAATTGCGGAAAAGGCGAGGCTCTTGCCTGGCTTTGTGAAAGGCTGGGTATAAAACAAACGGAAACGATGGCGTTCGGTGACAGCATGAATGATGAGTCGCTTATGCGGTATGCGCATCACAGCGTTGCCATGCTGAACGGTTTGGACGAAATAAAGAAGATAGCCGCGCATGTCACAGAAAAGACGAACGAAGAAGACGGTGTGGCGCATTTTATCGATAAATACGTACTATAAACAGTGATTTTATCCATGACAGCGCGCATTTGAAGCTGTATAATTATTGTATGGATACTATCAACAACCAAAGTTCCCAGGCAATTCCTCTTAATCAGGATTCTTCTCCAGAAGCTGTTATTGAGCTGCTTTTCAAGCTGAAAGTGAAAGACGTTATGACAACCGATGTTGTCACCGTCGCTCCGGGGCAGACGCTCCGCTCTGCTCAGCAGATTATGAAGGAGCATCATATAACGGGCGTTCCTGTTGTTGTCGGCAAAAACCTTGCGGGGCTTGTATCGATGGACAATATCGTGAGTGCGTTCGACACTGGCACGATTGACGAAACCTGCGACAAAAAGATGACAAGGAACACTATCGTTCTGCAGGATAATATGCCGCTTTCGTTCGCGGTTTCATACTTCAATAAATTTAAGTTCGGGCGGTTCCCGGTGCTCAACGGCGCGAACGAGCTTGTGGGCATTGTAACAACATCCGATGTTATTTCTGCGCTACTTGTTGCGATGAACAAAGAGGTTGAGCGTCTTGAGCACGAAGCGATGCAAGCGCAGGCTGCTTTGGAAAACGGTGTTCAGTCGGGAGCGGCGGTTTCTTCTGGTTCAAAAGAGCGTAGTTCTTTGCTCAAGAAGGTTCAGGATTTGAAGAAGATGCCGAACCGCGTAATTGAGTTTAAGACGGAGCCGTTCAATTTTGAGACGGCGGGACAGGCATCTACGGAAGTTAAGAAGATTTTGCGCGGAATGAACGTAGATCCGGCTTTGACGCGGAGAATCGGAATTGCAAGCTACGAGTTGGAAATAAATCAGGTTGTACATTCTGATGGCGGCATAATGCGCTATTACATCACGCCGGAAAAACTCACGATAGAAGCTGTGGATACGGGTCCTGGCATAGCCGATGTGGAAAAGGCTCTTACAGAAGGATTTTCGACGGCATCGGACAGGGTGCGGGCACTGGGGTTTGGAGCCGGAATGGGGCTTCCGAACACAAGGCGCGTTTCCGACGGTTTTCAGATAAAATCCGAGGTGGGAAAGGGAACGACGGTTCATTCGTGGTTCTTCTTTGCGCCGCAGGATAAACCTCAGGAGAAGTGATGGCACTGGAGAGGTTGCGCGGTTTGCGCACTGTTCAGCTTTCGTCGCACTGCCGACAAAGTAATGAAAGTATGCGTGGGATTGCGCCACTGAACCCGGAAGATTGCGCATTTTGCGGGATAGATAGGAATAAACTGATGAAAACAAGTGATTTGATAAAACTTTTAAAACTGGAAGTTCTTCACGATTCGTTTGATGACCGTGAGATTACTACGGCATATACCTCGGACTTGCTGAGTGACGTGATGGGAAACGCGCCGGATGAAAGCGTGCTTATCACGATACAAGCGCACAAAAACACAATGGCGGTAGCCTCGCTAAAGGATTCGCCTGCCATAATTATTTGTAACAGTCGCCCTATCCCCGACGATTTTCTTGAAGCTGCACGGGAAGAACGCGTGGCTCTTTTGCGGACGAGCGAGAACCAGTTTACGGTTTCCGGCAAACTGTATGCGGCTCTGGCGAAGTAGGCAAGAGAGCATAGCTGAGATAAAGTTGGCGAGTGATTTTGTAAATCGCTGCGCAATCTATGAAAATAAATAGTGCGCGGTTTTTCACGATGCGATTTTCGTAAGACTGGCGAAATAGGAGCTTGTGTATTGATTATAAAATGTGACTTTCATATTCATTCTTGTGTTTCCCCGTGCGGCGACCTTTCTATGTCGCCTTCGTACATAGCCGAGGTTTTGGCAGAGAAAGGTGTGCAGCTCGCCGCCCTTACCGACCATAACACAGCGCTTAACTGCCCGGCTTTCGCGGCTGCTTGCAAAAAGCACGGTATAGCGGCGCTTTACGGAATGGAAGTTCAGTCACAAGAGGAAGTTCATGTTTTAAGCCTTTTTTCTGACCTTCAAACCGCGCTCGACTTTAGCAATGAAATATACGACATGTTGCCGCCAATAATGAACAACCCAGAAAAAACAGGCGATCAAGTATACGTTGACGAAAACGATGGTATTTTGGGCGAGGTCGAGAAATACTTGATAACATCGGCTGATCTTTCGATTGATGACCTAGAAAAACGCATTCATGCTCTCGGCGGGCTATGTATTCCGGCGCATGTAGACAGACCGGCATTCTCGCTTATGAGCCAGTTTGGTTTTATCCCGGAAGGTAACTACGATGCAGTAGAAGTTACCCGAATTCCGCCGGTAACAACCGACCCGTACACAAACAAGCAGATTCCGCTAGACACGCTTGGTTATCATCTTACAACATCGAGCGACGCGCACTATCCAGAACACATAGCCCGCCGACCCTTCGACCTCGACATCGGAGACATTCCGCTCATAAAAAAAGACGGCACCGTTAATCTCGATGCCGTCCGTTCGGGACTTTCAAAACGCCCGACCTCCGCAAATTGTTGAGGTCGCCGTTCGTCCTTTATTTGTTGTAGTTTCTCTTTACTTTCTTTGTTGTTGTCATTTCAAGAGGCTTATCAAGCATTGTAATCTTTGAGATTCTTGCATAAGGCTGCTCGGTCTTGTTGACCTTTCCTACAATCTCTTCAACACATGCTTTAACTTTTGCATCGCCGTCAGCATTGCCACGCTCTGCTCCAAGTCTTGTGTAAGCAGAATCGGAAGCATAAATAAGAGCCTCAATGCCCTCGGACTTTGTTGCTTCATCCATGATGTAACCCTGAACAGTAATCTGCTCAATGTCGTCAAAAAGCTGGAATGCGTTCTCAATTTCTTCTGGGAATACATTCTTTCCGCCCTCTGTAACAATCATGTTCTTAGCGCGTCCAGAAAGGTACAAGTAGCCTTCGGAGTCGAGTCTTCCAAGGTCGCCAGTCTTAAACCAGCCGTCTTCTGTAAAGACTGCAGCAGTTTCTTCCGGCATGTTGTAGTAGCCCTTCATCACCATAGGACCTTTTACCTGAACCTCACCGATTCCGTTCTCATCTGGATTTGCGATGCGCATTTCCATCCAAGGCTCGAAATATTTACCAACACTCTCAATCTTGAAGTGTTCTTTCGGGTTAAGCGCGATAATTGGGGAAGTTTCTGTAAGACCGTATCCCTGAATGAAGTCGATACCCATTTCATTGTATGCCTTGAATACGCTTGCTGCGAGCGGACCACCACCACAAATAGCGATGCGCAGATTGTCGATGCTTGCTTTCTTAAGAATAGCGCCAAACATCTTTTTTCCAGGGTTTACGCCGAAGACTTTCTTGATGAAATAAGAAACACCCATAAGGAAATGAATCAGTCCGTTTACAATTGGGCCTTTCTCTTTTATTCCTTTCAGGATACCAGCGAGCAGCTTGTTGAACAGCAGCGGAACACCAAGGAGCATCGTGATTTTTCCTTCGCGAAGTTCTTTGAGCATGCGCGATACAGCCATCGATTTTCCGAATACGATTTCTGAACCTACAGAGATTGTCTCAAGGAATACAGCCTGCATCGTGTAAGAGTGGTGAATAGGAAGCAGAGCATAGAAAACATCTGTAGGATAAAGCTTAAGGTGAAGCTGTGCGATATAGCAGTCAGAAACGAGGTTTCTCTGTGTAAGCATTGCGCCTTTCGGGTTTCCTGTTGTTCCTGATGTGAAAAGGATTGCCGCCAAATCATTTTCTGTAGATTTGTCTGTTTCGTATGTTTTTGAAGCTTCAAGATTGTAAACGTATGCATCCTCAAACTGCTTTGAGAGCGACATAATCTTCATATCGCCAGAATGCTCTTTGAAATACGGATATTTTTCTTCATCGAGGAAGAAGATTTTTGGCTTTGCGGTATTAAGAAGATTCTCAACTTCGTGTTCATGAAGACCATGATCAATCGGTACAATTACGCCACCGCAAAAATGTGTTGCAAGAAATACAGTTGCCCATTCAGGAGAGTTTTTTCCAGTTACGGCGACTCTGTCACCGGCTCTGATACCTTGCTCATAAAGCCAGTAACTAAGTTTTTCAACGTTTGCAAGAACCTGTTTGTAAGTAAGAGTATTTCTGTCTGGTTCAAAAACTGTAAAACAGTTTCTTTCTGGATAGCGTTCAGCTGTGATTCTGAACATTTCTGGAATTGTAGGCCATTCGCCCGTGAAAGTCTTTCCTCTCCATGCATCAAGAAATGCCCATGGAAGTTCTTTCTGCTTTGTCATTTTCGTTCCCTATAAATTCGAATTTTAAGAAAAGACAGTACCCCTGTCATATTTATATAGACCAGATAAAGAAGAAAAAAGTTGCACGACATTTTAATAAATTTTGTTTTTTTGTAATTTTCACTCAAAGAATTCTTACACATACCTTAAATTCTATTGTTTTTATTTGCTTGTTTATGTACTGATTTATTGTTTTTATCCATTTTTTGAAATATACTGTATCTTATGGTTGCTAAAGGAAAACTTAAGTTTCTTTTGTTGCTCGCATTAATGATTTCGTGTTTTTCCCTTTTTGCGGAAAGCGCGGACACTGCGGCTCTTAACAAACGTAACAAATTCATTGAAACTGCAAAGCAGTTTTTGGGTGTTCCATATGTCTACGGAGGAACATCACGAAGCGGAATAGACTGTTCTGGTCTTGTTTTTTTGGCTGGAAAAGGAATAGGACTTTCACTGCCACGTACTGCAAGCCAGATATGTGATTTTTCCAGAATTATCGAGGATTCTGAGAGACAGGCTGGAGATTTGCTTTTCTTTAGCGACAATGGCTCAAAGGTCACTCACGTTGCTATATATCTTGGTGATGGAAAAATGATTCACGCCGCGAGTAGCGGAATTAAAACAGGTGTTATCATTTCTGAAGTCACTGAATCGTATTGGAAACGCACGTATTATTGTGCCGGACGAATCATCGATCCTGTTACAGCTCTTGCTGACAACTCAAGTTCACAAGGAAATCAGGGCAGTGCAAGTTCTTCTTCTGGACTCGGTTCCATTAACAAGCCCGAAGAAGAAAGCGACCAGGGTTCTATACCACCTGGAGGAATCGTCATTGCAACTGTAAATAAGCAGGATAAGGAAAACAGAACTTCGGAATCATCTAACGGAGGACACAGCAGCCCTTTTTTCGATAAGATCGCCTTAGATTTCTCATTTGCCGGGGGGTGGTCTTTGTTTACGACTGAGAAGTTTGGTCCTGTTTTCAGAGGCGTGAATGCTCAGGCGGTAGCTACTTATGGAACTGGCAGTACAAAACCTGGTGTCGGAGCAGCATTTAACTGGGACCCGTCAATGAACATTTGCCAGCTGATATTTACGCTGTCCTTTATTGCGAACGAACATATACGAATTTATGCTGGTCCTGTTTTAACTATGGGAAGTCCTGTACTTCCGGGTACGAACCGAAGAATCGAGTCTTCCATATTCCCTGGTATTTTAGGAGTTTCCTTCCAAACACCTACAATACAGATTGGAAAAGCTGAGTTGCATTTCTGCCAAGATTTAGTACTTACCGTGTTCAACAAGACAGATGGTGCTGCACTTCCAATTGGAGAAGCCGCGGCGGCTAATTTGAGCTTACAGACAGGTATTCGTGTAACAATTCCGCATCTTTAGGTTTTTATAGAATATGAAAAGAGCAGATTTATCACATTCTATTGCAAGCGGTTTTTTCGTTGTTGGTCTTATTTGTCTGTGTTTGTTTATGACAGGATGTTCTCCTGTAGTTAAAATAAACATAACAACTGTTGCCAATGACGACATGATGACTGTTGATTTTGCCAGTAACACTGGTGAAACTGTTGCCGATGTATTCTATTCAACGACGAATGCTTCTCCTGAAATGACACGTGCCGATGAAAAGCTGATGTCGGACGGACTGACAAGAGCCGGTTTTACGGTAAAAAGCTGTACAGGGTACGGAGTTTCTATCGATTGTGTTACTGGACCGGATTCAATAAAGAAGGTCATGTCTGATATTCCAGATATGTTCTCTGTTACGGAAAACAGCGGCAAGAAGACATTTTCTGTAAAGCTTAATCCGGATTATATCCAGTATTTGCTTACATATTTGCCAGAAGAAAGCACAGGTTATGCGGATTTGTTGATGGCTCCGCTTTTTACCGGTGAGGAAATGGATGAAGAAGAATACGTGGATACTGTAGCTGTAGTTTACGGACGAAAACTTGCTAACGAAGCAACCACATACAAGTTCAAGTTCCAGATTACAGTTCCGGGAACAGTTACAGCAGTTTCTGTTCCAAAATACTCGAAAGGCACTTTCAAAGGAAATTCAGCTGAAATAACGGCAACAATGGCATCGTTCCTTTCAGATTATAAAGGTGCTGTTTATTCGGTAGAGTGGAAGTAACCGCGAATTATTCCAGCGAAAGCAAAAAATCGACTTTAAAAGACGGGTTGTTTATGATTATTGAAATCAAACTGCCCGTTTTTTTTGCGCTTATAGACGAGTTTTCGGACAAGTCCGCAAGCCTGTATAAAAACGAGTTTTTGTTTTCGTAGTCCTGAAGGACAGAGACAGATACATCAAGATCCGATGATTTGTTGTCCGATGTCGGGGTGAAAAACATATAAAATGTTTCGGTCCGCTTTTTGTAGTCGGCAGTGTAGGTGCGGTCGGCTGTTAAAAGGAAGGAGCCGTCTGTTTCCGGCTTTGAAATGTATATATCCGTTATAGACGAAATGATGTTTGAGCCGTTTATGCGGAAACGCATGATTTCGCGTTTCGGTGATGATGCGGATTGCGCTGTTTCTGAAGTTTGTGCAGATACGGCATCGGCACTTTGAGAGTTAGCCACGTTTACTTGGGTGGCTTCTGAAGTTTGCGCTGCGGTCGGTTGCGCTGTGCCGGTATTTGTTTCTTCGAGCTTTTTAGATAACTCGTTCAATTTTTCAATTATTTGTGAAAGCAAAAGGTAATTTGAATAGGCAGAATTGCTTTGTGTAGACGTCAATCCCGACAGCGCCGAAAGCGATGAGTCACCAGAAAGAAGCGAAGATATCGATGACAGCGAAGACATTGAAGAAATTGTCGAGGCATCTGTCGAGGAAAGCGCAGAGGCTGTTGAGCCGGCGTCAGATGTGCCGAGCAGCGCCGAAAGAGTGTCCAATCCTGTTGTGTTAGTAAGTCCTAAAAGTGCCGTTGCCGTAAGCCCTGTTCCTACAGTGTTGCTTGATGATTTTTTCTCGTTGTTTTTGTTGTTAGCCTCGTTGGTGTTTCCTGAGCCAGAAAGTGTTGGCATGGAAACAGACGGCATTGATGGAGACGATATTTCCGGCATAGAAACGGAAGGCATGCTTGTCTGTGCGAATAACGTGCCCCCACCTATGTTCGCCATAAATAGGAAAAACACGCCTACATTCAGCGTGATGCAATTGCGAAAACTTCGAATGATTTTACAAGTTCGAAAGGCTTTCATTTACCATCTCCAAACGAGATGTCAGCTGTGAAATTGTCTTTTCAAGCCGTGATTTTTCTTTTTCAAGCCGGGTTTTAACATCAACTTCTTGTGACTTTTTCACCATCATGGAGCGAACTGTATCGGGACTTTTGCCGGAAAGAATCTGCTGTTCGGCTTCGTTCCGCTTTTGTGCGTCGGAAATGCGAGAAATCATCTTCATGTTTTCAAATCCGACCGCTGGGTTAAGGTTTTCTGTACTGATTTTGGTGATTGTCTTAGCTGTTGTTCTAGGAAGCTGCAAAACCCTGTCGATATAATCCTCATATCTGATATTAGCTTGCTCGCAAAGTTTATGTGCTTCCGCAAGCTTTTTGCCGAACTCAAGCATAAGAGTACCATTTTTCTCAAGGTAGTTCTTTTTAATGTCGTCTGTAAGCGCGGCAAGCTCTGGCGCATCTTCTAAGCCGATAACATACACGCCTTGTTTTTCAGCGATTTCGAGCAGGCTGTGAAACTTTGCCCAGAATTCGTTTGTGTGCGCGCGTGATTTTCCGCAGTTACCAAGTCCGCCTGTCTCATCAAGCTTCTTTTCTGTAAGCAGATGGTGTGTATACTCGTGAATCGCTGTATAAACGAGCTGGTTGTCTGATTTGAAGTTCTTGTTGTGCAGAATGATTTCGTGTGTTTCTGGCTTGTAAAGTCCGTTAACTTTATTGCTTTCTTTACCGGAAAGTGTGACTGTAAAATCTATGGAAGTCTCTTCAAGTTTCAAGAGAAGTTCTTTTATTGCGTCGTTGTTCATTCTAATGTCCTCTCAATGTTATCTGGGGTTATAATACAATATTTTTAAGACAGTTTGAAGCAGTAGCGGAAGGTGCTACAAAAGCTCCAAGGATTGCAGGATAAGTGACATGGCGACTGTTGCCGCTGTTTCCGTGCGCAAAACTCGGCAGCCCATCGAGCACGAAGCAAAACCGTTTTCTGTGAACAAGTTTCTTTCACGGTCTGTCCAGCCACGCTCGCTACCGATTGCGGCATAAGTCATTTGTGCATTTTTGGCTTCGCATTTTCCCATGTAGCTGAATAAAGAAGATTCAGGTTTTACGTTGTCGAGCATGACGCGGATGTCGTTTGGGCGACAAGCATCATGGGTTCCGGGACAATTGCTGTCGAAAGCCTTATCTTCTGGAAACAGCGCGGAAAGGCAAGCCTTTACTGACGGAAACAATGTGAGTTCCGGAACGTGGGTGCTTTTTGCCTGGGCGGTACCGTCGAGCAATGCGGCGTAAGCGGCTCCACGCTCAACAATATTTGAGTCCATGTAAGATTTTTCGCCAAGTTCGGTTCCGCACAGGCACAGGCGGGAAGCCCCGAGACCTGCTGCATCGCGGAAAAGACGTTTAAGCTGTATTGGGCGAGGAAAACCTATGATAAGCGTAATTGGGTAAAGGGGCTTCCCGTCTGTAAGCGGGAGGAAATGGAAAGAAATACCGTCGTCTGTGATTGCGGTTATTTCTGCCTGACCAGCTTTTCCATTGATTATTCCTGCTTCAAAAGAGTCGCCCGGTTGTTTGTGAAGTACCTTGATTATATGTTTTGCACGCTCGTCTTTCAGCGGCAAGGGTTTATCCATTTCCTCCCGCTGAAAAAGCACTATATTCATTTTCTGCGAATCCCGTCTTCTGTTTCTTCAACCTCTATGAAAATTGCCCTTTCATTTGGCGTATCGTTCGGTTGATGAATCGTAAGCATAAGTTTTCCGTCAAATGTGCGGAAAAGCATTCCGTGCCCGCCATCTTTTTTGAAAACCGGCTCGCTGCTTTGCTTCCACGTTCCAGTGACGGAACCATCTTCCGAAACAGCGTATCCTATGCAGTATCCTTCATATCCTATTGTGGACCATTGCATAAGGAGCTTTCCGTTTTTCATGGCGAACATATTGCAGCCGTCTGTCACGTAGCAGCTTCCCGGCAGTTTGTTGCTTTCAAAGCCTTTTGACCAGCTTGCAGAAGATGCCGAAAAAAGCGTTACAGGCTCACCCTCGGCTTTTTTCAAATCATGCGAAAGTCTTTGTGCGCAAATTGTTCCGTCGCGTATCTGTACCCATTCGTGGCAGAAAATAATCCACGGGTCATTGTTTTTGTCGATGTAAAATGTTCCGTCAAGGCACATCCAATCTTTCGGGGTAACAGCTCTGTCGCTCCACGGTGTGAACGGACCTTCCGGCTTTTCTGAACGTAGAATCGCCGTACCTCTGTTTGTTCCGTCTCCTTTTTCTCCTATAAAAGACGCGAACATATAGAAAGCACCGTTGAACGAGTAAACTTCTGGTGCCCAGAAATTATGCTTGCCCCAAAAATCTTCTGAAGGACGGAACGCCTGGAAAGGTCCTTCCCAGTCCTCTAAGTTTTTGCTTCTGTATGTGTTGAATCCGCAACCGGGCGCTTTATCCCAGCAATCTTTATCCGTTGTTCCATACAGATAATAAAATCCATCTGAAACAAGGATAAACGGGTCGCGTATCTGAATGTCTGCTGTTTTTAGCATCTAATGTTCCTGAGCTTATTCTGCAGCAACGGAATCTGTAATTCTGTATGAGAATTTAACAGGATAGTTAGCAAGGTTCTCTTCTTGTTTTGTACCGATTGAGAAGAAAACCATTACGCCAAGCGTGCTGTTTTCGAATGGCTGAATATCGGATGCAACTTCCGTATCATTGATGAAGAATGACAACGTTCCGTTTTCAGCGGCAGCAATCTTAAGTGTATTGATTTCTCCATATCCTGCCTTAATTGCATCTGTTTTATAGAGATATGCTGTGTCGGCTTCTGGATCGAGAAGGTCGATATAACTGCTTCCGTTCCAGGCGTGAATTGAATACTCGCCGTTTACGTTGATTGCAAACCGAATATAATCTGGAACAATTCCGTCTTCCTGTGCTGAGTATCCGAACACAAATCCAAAGCAGCTGCTCATGTTTCCGCTGTCTTTCTTGAAATCGCCCTCAATGCTGGAAAAAGAACCAAGCTCATCTGTCGTGATGAAATATCCGCAGTTCGCATCGTCATCAACAACAAGGTCTACCCAGTCTGTTGTAAAAGCGACTTCTTCCTGCTCTTCTGGCAGAACATCAGGAACATCCCTGGAGATAACTGTATTTTGAGAATCTATTTCGTTTGCAGGAACTTCCGGTGTTGAGGATTGTTCCTCCGGAGTCTCGTCAGAAGCACATCCGGCAAATACGAACAAAACACTGATAAGTGCAAGAACAAAGATCCATTTCTTCATATAAATACCTCTTATAACTTAACCACGCATTTGGTGCGGCAAAGAAATACATGATAATTATACTCTATTTTCTGCCATAAGTAAAAGCATAAAATCTGTTTTTTTAGAAGCTTGCTTCTCTTAAGTGAAAATTTTTTAAGCCGATATTGTAAGCATGAAACAATCTGAAAAATTAACAATACCTTCAGGAATCCTCTTTTTATTTGCAGCTGCAATAATCCTGATCTCTATATTTTTACAGTTCTTGAACTTCGGTTCGTTCAGGGCATTTCCTCTTTCTTCGCTCTATAACTTTGGGCGAATGCTGTTTTCTGTATACGGCTACTCATCATTTTTAATCCCGATATTTTTGTTTGTCTCCGCGATTATGCTTTTCTTGCCACACTGGAGCATAGCCCGCGGCATATATCTGCTGATATCAGTTATTCCTTTCTTCACGATTGCCGGACTTGAGCACGTAAGCAAGATGATCCTTACCGATATCACTCTTCCAATGAAAGTGATGAAGTACACGGCGGTATTTTTTATAAGTGCGCTTCTTGTTTCTATAGAGTATCTTGTTGCGGGACTTATTATTGATGCAGTTCTTTCTCGCAAGGGCAAAAAGGCCGCATACGTCCCTGTTTTTGAAGTGAATGACGAAGGAAACCCGATTCCAGAAGAGATTCTGACAAAAACTGGAAGCACGGTAAAAGAGGCTGAAGATGAACCAGTCGATGAGATTGATGATTCAGCAGATGCTCAAGATGAAGCAGACAATGAAGAAGATGATTCTGAAAGCAGCTATATAGCGAAAGATCGGATTACTCCGAATATTGGCGAGATAGATATTTCTGATATTGCGGCTTCTGAAGAAAACTTTAAGCCGGTAGTCAAGAAGACACCAGTGGCGTTTGGAGCGGTTGCGGCTGAGACGGTCGCGAACAAAGCAAACACTAAGAAAGATGAGCCGCCTACGCCAGAGGAAGTTAAGGCCGCCGAATTAAAGCAGCCGGATAAAGTACCGCAGGCGCAGATTAACGAGCTTTCTTCAATTGTGCCGGGCTTTACGGATGAGGCGGATGCTCAGGCGAAGTCTAGTGAAGCAGAGCCTGCACAAACCACAGAAGCAGAGCCCGCACAAGTTATAGAGCCCGCACAGACGGCAGTAGTAGAGCCTGCTGTAGCCGAGAATGCTTCTGATGATGAGCCAACGGCTGGTGTTGTAGAAGTTCCTGAAGCCGCCGAACAAAACACTGAGGAACAAAACGCTGAATCAGCTGAGCCAGTCGAATCCGCAGAACAAAACGTCGCCGAACAAACTGCTGAGGAACCAACTGTCGCTGAACCAACTGCAGAAATTACCCCTGAGCCGGTCGCAGAGCCTGTTGCTGAACCAGTCGAGGAAAAGCCGGTCGAGAACGAGATAATCACAATCGATTTTGATGCCGGCAAAGAACCTGAGCCAGAGATAATCACTGTTGATTTTAATTCTGGCGATGCTCCAGAGCTTAAGCTTCTTGCAAAAGACGAGCCGAAGCCTGGCCCCAGACTAAACGATACAACTGCTGAATCTAAAGAACCCAAAGAAACCGATGAGACAGACCTAGAAAAGGATGTTCCGATAAGCGGGGTTTCCGCAGAAGACTTTTACAGTCCCGAAGAGGAGGCGTTCTTTTTAGACCCTTTCGCGGATGAGGCATCAGCTGATTCCGGGGCTGATGCCGAACCTGTAGTGACGGAAAAAGCTTATAAGCCGGCAGAAACCCCAGCAACTACAAAATACAAAGGCTATCACATCCCGACAGAAGGGCTTCTGAACAGCTTCGAGAACAATCCGTACTGGATTATCGATGACGAAACTAGAGAAGCGGGCAAAGTCCTTAAAGAAACTTTGAGCGAGTTCAAAATCGAGGCAGAGATAACCGGCATCCGCAAAGGTCCTGTTATTACGATGTTCGAGATTCTTCCAGCGCCCGGTGTTCGCCTTAACAAAATCGTGGCTTTGCAGGACAACATAGCACTACGCCTTGCTGCGGCGAGCGTCCGTATTGTTGCGCCAATTCCTGGTAAACAGGCAGTCGGCGTTGAAATACCAAACCGCGAGCGCGCTATGGTAAGTTTCCGCGAGCTTATTGAAAAAGATTTGCCAGCTTTTAACAAGATGCAGATTCCGGTCGTGCTCGGAAAAGACATTACCGGTGAAGCACAAATGCTCGACCTTACGGCGACACCGCATCTTCTTATCGCGGGTTCTACCGGCTCCGGTAAGTCAGTCTGTGTAAACTCGATAATTCTTTCTATCCTCTACAAGCGTTCTCCGCGCGACGTTAAGATGATACTCATCGATCCTAAAGTTGTTGAGCTTAAGCTTTACAACGATATTCCGCATCTTCTTACGCCGGTTATTACGGAGCCGAAGAAAGCATTCCAGGCTTTGCAGTATTGCTTGTGCGAAATGGAACGCCGCTACGCAATGCTCGACCGTATGGGCGTGCGCG
>JAEEGK010016728.1_pt1 | contig 16073 bp, 18 predicted proteins | sample 8958771 | NCBI WGS metagenome assembly JAEEGK01 (sample SAMN16246547, study PRJNA631951) | gut metagenome | biome: gut microbiome; feature: rumen; material: SC-attached | host: Bos | place: Iran: Karaj | collected 2018-10
GGAGCAGAAATAGGAGCAGAAATAGGAGCAGAAATAGGAGCAGAAATAGGAGCAGAAATAGGAGCAGAAATAGGAGCAGAAATAGGAGCAGAAATAGGAGCAGAAATAGGAGCAGAAATAGGAGCAGGAATAGGGGCAGGAATCGGGACAGGAATAGGGGCAGGAAAGAGATAGCGAAGGAAAGAAGAGAAATAGAAGGAGGGAGTAGGAGAAGTGGGAAAGGGAAAGGGAAAGGGAAAGGGAAAGAGATAGAAATAGAGAAAGAGATAGAGAGGAACAGGAATAGGAGGAGGAAAGAAAAGTAGAGGGAAAGAGATAGAGAGGAACAGGAATAGGAAAGAAAAAAGAGGCGCACCGTTTGGGGTGCGTCTCTGAAAATCCTAGGTGCCGACTGACCGGCTGACTGAACGGCTGCCCGACTGAACACTAACTGACTAACCGGCCGACTGACTGGCTATCCGGATGACCGGATACCCGATCGGGCCAGGTAGGTCGGGCAAAAAAACCTTACTGAATGTCGATGAGACGGGTGTTGCGGGCGATCTCATCCTGGGTCAGTTTCGGGATGTTGATGTTCAAGACACCATTCTCGACTTTGGCCGTGATGTGCTCGGCGTCCGCATTTTCAGGCAGGGCAAGCATCTGCTGGAATTTCTCGTATGAGAACTCGCGGCGGAGGAAGCGTTCATGCTTCTTCTCCTCTTTGGTCTCATGCTTCTTTTCCATAGTGATCACGAGGTTGCCATCCGGATCGAGGCTGACCTTGAAATCATCCTTGGTCAGGCCAGGAGCTGCGAGTTCAACATCGTATTCTTTTTCATTTTCCTTTACATTGATGGCCGGAGCGGTAGAATTTGCTCTTTCCATCCAGCTGTTGTCGAAGAAATCATTGAAGATTTCCGGCAGCCAGCTCGCACTATTTCTTCTTACAGGTACCATGATTAAATCTCCTATGTTTAGTATTTCTTCCGGCCTTCCGGGGGCCGTTCCCGATATCTCCTTCCGAGGTACGACTAAAAACGGGCAAAGGATGTACCAATGCCGAAAGAGTGCCAAAAAGGCACCTTATCAAGACAAAAAGACATAGTAATCAGCCATTTAGACAGGGAAGGCTGCCAATTTATCAGGCTTTCAGGAAGTCCATGAAGGCGTCGCGGTTCTGGACGGGGGTGGTGGTAGGGCGGCCGAGGTCGGGGCGGTTGCCTTTCCGGACGACGACCTCCAGAAAGGCCGGCCCGGCAACAGAATCGGCAGCATCCCCTGCAGAAGCCCCGGAAAGGAGTCCCGGGAGGGCGGAGCGGAGTTCGGCGGCGGTGCTGACGCGGACCGCAGAGCGATAGCCGACGGCACGGGCGACAGCGCAAAGATCGACGGCAAGACCGACAGTCGGCTGGCCGCCGACGGAGTCATGAGCCCCATTGTTGAAGACTATATGGACATAATTCGACGCACCGGACTGGCCGACGATGGCCATCGAGCCCATGTGCATGAGGACGGCGCCGTCTCCGTCGAAGCAGCAGACGCGCCGGTCGGGACGCTCGAGAGCGATCCCCAGAGCAATCTGGGATGCATGGCCCATGGACCCGACAGTCAAGAAATCATGGCCATGGCCCATGCCGGCCGAAGCCCTGTATTCGAAGAGTTCGCGGCTGATCATGCCGGTCGTCGAGACGACGATATCCTGCGGGCCGAGAGCGGCGGCGACAGCCTGGATGGCCGATTCCCGGGAAAGCTCCGGGACATTCATGGCAGCGGAAGGATGGTCGGCAGCAGATGGCTCGGCAGCAGGAACGGCCTCGGGAGCCGAGAAGGTGCCCTTGCGGACGACGAGGGCATAAACGCCCCCTGCATTAATGACGGCGAGAGCATCGGCAATCTGGTCGGAAGCGACGGCCTCATCGTCAGAAAGCACCGAATAAGGGATGCCGAGACAATCCAGAAGGCTCAGGGTAATCTTCCCCTGCTTGGCATGCTGAGGCTCATCCTTCACCCCGGGCTCCCCTCTCCAGCCGATAACCAGCAAAGCCGGAAGCCCATATACATCCCCATCCATAAGAGAAGCAAGCGGATTGACCGCATTCCCCTCCCCGGAATTCTGCATATATACGCACGCAGGCCGCCCCGTAGCAAGATAATGCCCGGCAGCAAGGCCGACAGCGCCACCCTCATTGGCGGCGATAATATTATGCCTGCTATCCAGACGGGCAGACAGAACAGCGCAGAAATTCTTGAGAAGACTGTCCGGGACACCGACAAAAAAATCGATGCCATAGCTCCCCAGCGTATCTATGAAAAATTCAGGACGAATCATATCACAAAGATACGACTTTTAAGAAGAAACCTAACGCTTGTCGATAGGAATATAAGCATTACGGTCAGACACGACGCGGTAAGCAGGACGGATGATCCTCTTACCGTCGAAATTCAGCTCCTCATTACGATGCGCGCACCAGCCCACAATACGGGACATAGCGAAAAGCGGAGTATAAATCTCCTTCGGCAGACCCAGCATCTGATACACGAACCCCGAATAGAAGTCCACATTGGCGCAGAGAATCTTCCCGCGCCCCTTGACATCATAGACAGCCTCGATAGCCAGACGCTCCAGACGGGTCATGAACTCGTACTCGCGCTCCTTCCCCTTCTCCACCGCCAGTTTCGCCGCCATCTCCTTGAGAAGCACGGCACGCGGATCCGAAAGAGTATAGACAGCATGGCCGATACCATAGATCAGGCCCGTGCGGTCGTATGCCTCCTTCCGGAGAATCTTATGAAGGTATTCGGAGATCTCCTGCTCATCCTCCCAGTTCTTGACGTTGTCGCGGATATGACCGACCATATCGGCGACCTGGATATTCGCGCCGCCATGCTTCGGACCCTTGAGGGAGCCGATGCCCGCAGCGATCGATGAATATGTATCCGTTCCGGTCGAAGAGGTCACGCGGACAGTGAAGGTCGAGTTGTTACCTCCTCCGTGCTCTGCATGAAGGATCATCATCACGTCGAGGGTCTGGGCCTCCAGCTTCGTGAATCCCGGGCCCTTAAGCATGTACAGGAAATTCTCGGCGAGGGAGTAGTTGTCCTGCGGGTTGCGGAGGTGGAACGTACGGCCGAGATCCTGGTGCCGCAGCATGTTATAGGCGTAGGCGATGATCGTCGGGAACTTGGAGATCAGCTCGACGCTCTGGCGCATCAGGTTCTCCGGCGACAGGTCGTCAGGATTCTCGTCGAATGTATACATCTCCAGCACGCTGCGCGCGAGAATGTTCATGATATCGTTGCCGCCCATCTCGATGATGTGCAGAATCGTCCTCTGCTCCAGGAACATGTTGTCCATCAGAGTGCGGCGGAACGACTCCAGTTCGTCCGCCTTCGGGAGACGGCCGGACAGGAGAAGGAAACACGCCTCCTCGTAACCGAATCGGCCCTCGGCGACGGCTGCATGGATAATATCCCGGACGTCATACTCCCGGAAGAAGAGCCGGCCCTCGGCGGGGACGATCCCCTCCGGGCGCTGGTCATAGCCGACGACATTACCGACACGGGTAAGGCCCACAAGGACTCCCGTGCCGTCTTCGTTTCGCAGACCGCGCTTTACATTGTACTTCTTGAAGAGATCGATATCAATCCTGGCACACTGTACCAGGTCCTTCGAAAGACTTCTGATAAGTTCGTTTCCGCTAACCATTGTTGTATAATTTTTTTGCAGAAGCCTCATGGGGACTCGGCCACCGCCATCACACTACGGAAACAAAGATAACAAATTAAATCATCGAAAGAAATTTTTTGCGGATAAAATCAAGACAGAAGTTTCATTCTGACCTCAATACAAGCCGATAACAGTTCGTCTCGCGGCGCCCGAATCCCAGCGACTGATAGAGCTGGTTGGCGGCGACACGCTGCGGCCGCGAAGTCAGATGAAGGTCGACATTCCGCAACTCTGCCCGCGCATAACCGATGACCGCCTCCAGCAGACGCCGTCCCAGATGCCGCCCGCGATACGCCTCCCCGACGACGACATCCTCGACACTCCCCTTCAGGCCTGTCGGGCTCATGAAAACGCAAAGCGACGCGCAACCGACGATGCGGTCCCCATCTTCCACCGCCGCGAAAAAACGAGTCCCCGGCGCCTCGACCGTGGCCCGGACCATCTCCCCCGACACTTCTATCCCGGCATTAAGCTCATGCATAAGCCCCCGGACCTCCTCGACCTGCCGCTCCGAAAGCGACTCAAGCAAAACAATTTCTATCATTGACTTATATATTTTCGACAACACCTAATTCAGCGCCGACCAGAGATAAACGATCGTGCAGACGACATCCGCCAGAAGCAGTGCCGACTCGATCCAATAGATCCTTCGGACCTTCAGGTTCTTCTCGTCATAAGACTCCTGCAGCGCCTTGCGATCGAACGGCTTGCCGGCACTTACGTCATTGCCGATATCCACCATCAACTCCTGGCAATTCCGGACCGTCAGCCTCTGCGACATGAAATTGATCAGGATCACGACAACATAGATGAGCATGATCATGCAGCCGCGCCAGTCCAGCGAAAATCCCTTATCCATCCCCGCCAGAAACGTAAACGCCGCCATACACAACGACAACGCCCCCGCCGCGATCTGATACACCCTTTCCTCCCAACGCTGATCCGAACTCCGGAAAACATCCCTCAACGACTCAATCGCACCCTGATAATTCGAAATATCATCCTTCGACAGTTCCTCCACCGGAGGAATATACTCGTACTGTTCCATAACTAAACTTTTTAAATGATTATTAGTTTGCCGTAAAGTTAAACAAAAACCATTACATTTCCGCCCCAGTCGAAGAACTCAAGAAGCTGCTTCCGGACAACAAATAGCCCCAAAACTTGCCGATATCGGCAAAAATAGCTATATTTGTATGCAAAATAAGCACGAATTTGCCGATAGCGCAAACGAACACGCCTATAAATATGGAGTATATTTCAGTCACAGAATTCGCCGAAAGACACGACCTTTCCGAACGCACCGTACGAAACTGGTGTGCTTCCGGAAAAATTGAAGGGGCCTTCCTAACCGGGAAGACATGGAGCATCCCTGCAGATGCCCCGACACCAGCGCATGGCGGTAGTAAAAAGAAGCCCTCGCCTCTTCTGAAAAGACTACGCGAAGAGAAAGAAAGCAAAGTGAGCGGCGGCATATACCATCGCACTCAAATAGACCTTACCTACAATTCGAACCACATCGAAGGCAGCCGACTGACACATGAGCAGACCCGGCACATCTATGAGACCAACACTATCGGACTCTCTGAAGGCAAGCACAATACCATCAGAATAGACGACATCGTTGAAACCGCGAATCACTTCCGCTGCATCGACTACATCATCGACCACGCAGAAGACAAACTGACGGAAGCAATGATCAAGGAAATCCACCGCATTCTCAAAACTGGGACCTCCGACAGCCAGAAAGATTGGTTCAATGTTGGCGATTACAAAAGCCTCCCAAACGAAGTGGGGGGCCACTCCACATGCCCGCCAGAGCAGGTACACACAAGAATGAAAGCCTTACTCAGGGCTTACAACGATAAAACAGCTAAAACACTTGAAGACATCATCAATCTCCACTGTCAATTCGAGCGCATCCACCCCTTCCAAGACGGTAATGGCCGAGTCGGCCGCCTGGTGATGTTCAAGGAATGCTTGGCGGCACACATTGTCCCGTTCATCATCACCGATGAGCTGAAACTATTCTACTACCGAGGCCTGAACGAATGGGGACATGTCAATGGCTACCTCACTGATACATGCTTAACCGGCCAGGACCAATACAAGGCACTGCTGGACTACTTCAAGATCAAATACTGAGCAACGACATGAGGCCAAGGAGAAACAAAAATACCATCATCGACGGGGATGATGGTTTGTAAGACTATAGATGACGAAGGAAATCCATCCTCTGGTGCAAGACTCGGACAATTCGAATGCGACTCCGTGACAAAACTCGATAAAATATCACATGCTTTCCACAAGGGGCACCTTTAAGTCCTGGTCGAATCCTATCATATGGACGTCCCTGGAGCGGAGTATTCGCCAATACATGGCAATGCCTAAAAAGCATGCGCACATAAATAATCGCCTGATCTTCAGACCAGTTTTCTTCCGTATAGTCAGCTATGCCCCGAATATCTTTCTTGGCACGCTCAGATAATACATAATCACCCATTCTTGTCCCTCCAGCCCGCTTTCAATTCCTGAAGAAAGGCCTCTTCATCAAAATTCACCACGTCAGGACTTGCATCCCCCTCATCAATGGCAGCACAAAAAGCCGCCAACCTCGCCTCGTCCTCCTCCAATCTGCGCAAAGCAGCACGTATCACCTCGCTGGCATTATTATACCTGCCGCCAGCGATATTGGCCTGAATAAACTCTTCATAATGCGGTCCAAGAGAGACTGTAACCGTTCTTGCCATAATCATTATGTTTACTAACGACAAATGTAAGAAAATTTCTTACAATAACAAATATTCAAGCATCCCAATCACATAAAACTTCATTTCAACAAAATTTTATGGCCGCAAAAATTTACCGCTGCTGCAAAATAAGAAAAGGATAATGTCCATTTTTTCGACTCCATCCATCCAGATTCTAAGATCAGAATCCGAGCAACCCTTCCTCTCCAGCAGCGCGCTCGAGACGAATCAGCGATTATAAAGCATAAAAAAAAATGCAAGATATAAGAAAAATACTAAAAAAACGGAAGTTCTATCCCCAAGATTTTGCAAAACAATTAATCTGCTAATTTACCTCTGGATTCTTTATCTTTTCAATTAAATGCTCTATTCCTCTATTTCTTCTAATTATATATGCATCATACGCAAGACGAAGAAGCCAAAAAAATGAGATGACCGTGCTTATAACAAAAATAGCCTTCCATGTATCTGGAGAAAACAATTTTGCATTTTCAAAATTTGAAGTAATTGTTGCAACAAGACATGATAAGAAAATCCCCAAAGGTGTTGTCCATGAATAGAATTTTTTATTTCTTTCCATGAATTCTAGTAAGATAACGTGTAGTTTATCTTCAGTAATATGAATAACGCCCTGGCTTACATTATTATAATTTACACATGATGCGTTAAGGTCAATACTGACTTTGTTATTTGCCATTTTCCCCTCCTTTCTGACTCTCGTTAGTTTGCCCAGGCAGTAAACCTAAAACACCTAACGCATGTGAACTAATAAAACCACATTTATCACAAACTATAGCAATAGAAGGAATGGATTGACCACCTAATTCTAAGCCATCTAAATTATCCTGCATAGGAGTATTAAAATACCCATCTGCAATAAAAAAATGATTATTCCCACACATGGGGCATTTGATAATACCAGAATTAATCCTATTGCTTAATTCTAATATAATCTTACTTTTTTCTTCATTACTTATCATATTCAATCAATATTAATTGTTCATACTTCCCCGTATCAGTACCGGTGTAGTCACCCCTAAAAGTGTAAACATCCCAGTTATCGGATAGTTAGAAGTATACCCCAAAGTTAATACTTTTTTGTTCAATCTCAAACTCATGAAAAACTTCTCAAGGGTTAGCCACCGCAACTGGGACAGAATGTTCCATTGAGCGGGTCTCTCCAGTAAGAAGCATGTGTCTATATTCCTGCGACGTAATATTCTCGAGAGCTTCATGTGGCCTTTTCTTGTTATGGTCTCGCCGCCATTCTTCAGTCAGGTCACGCACCTTTTCGTTATTGCGGAAGATATAGGCATCCAGGATTGCCCTGCGGTAACTGTCGTTAAAGCGTTCAACATAACTATTCTGGGGCGGGTTCCCTGGTTGTGTAAACCTGTGTCTTATTCCATTTGCCTGGCACTAGACGTTGAACTTCTCGTAGATGAATTCCGGGCCTCGGGCTCTATAGTTTTTTTCAATAACGCCCCACAATATCTGGTTGTCCAACGCCTGATTCGCATACACCTGCTTCAGATTCCGGTTCTCCTCATCAAGCTCCTCCATCCCTTTACCTAGCTCACGTCCATTCCGCTGTACATCGACTTCCATTTGCACAAAGTCGTCCGGGATACTCCATGCTCCCGCGCCACCTATTCAGCGGACACCTCGCTGTCCAATTGACGAACGGCTTTCACCATCTCCCGTTTCGTTTTGTCGTGATTTCCGCATACAACAGAGTTAATAGTTTCTGTAAACTTTTCACTCTGTCCAACTTTTAGGAAAGGCTACATTATAATCAGTTTGAAGACATAAGGATTCCGTTAAAAATACTGTTCCTCGTCAGGAAACAAGACGTTGAAGATCTCTTCTATCTCATTAGAATACCGGTAGTCTCCAGGATTATACGCTCTGAAAACATCCCAACGATAGCAGTTGAAGGATTCCGAATTCTGTTCTCTTTGTACGGATATTATTTCTTTTATTTTCTTGACGGCACGAACAATAGACTCTTCATCACTAATCGGCGATTCCGATTTTACCTGCATTATACCAAAAGTCATCTCTTTCCGTTTTAAATTGAAAATCAAACGTTCAAATATCCTTACACAAGGCGGTCGATTAAAGTTCTCATAAATCATCAAAGAAAAGATTATGTTTTGCACATAATTATTTTCGCTTTCACTCTCAACCAGAAGATGGTACTTATTATACAATTTCTTGTACATTTTCTTTATATAACGCTCATGCCTCTTAATTGATTTTTCATGCCCAAACGACATTTTATTGATAATCTGATAAATAAAGAGTATAACCAGCAGCCATAATTCATCCCGAATATTTCCGATATCTGGAAGTAAACCTCCTAAATTATTTTTCATCGACTCAATTACAGCTCCGAGAATAATCGAGACAAAAGCATAGAAAATAAAAAGAGGCCAATCCGTAAGTGATGCCTTTGCTAGAAGAAATATAGCTATAAATCTACATATCCAATAATATACTATTATCATATAGCTATATCTTGCAAAAGTATCTAAAGAAAGAAATTCAAGAACAGCAACAACCAATATCTGAAAAACGATCGGAGCTATAACCTTAAATAGAAAATTGAATGCCGGGGCGGAATCTTCTGGTGCGCTCATGGATATTTGAACATATCCAATGGAGACGGATTTTTCGCCCAAAGAATTAACAATAAAGAAAAGGGCTATAGCTAATACAACTTGAACCAATACAGTCACAAATGTATAATCTGACATCTGAAATAAATAGGGAAAATAATCCATAATTATAGACAAATTAATATTTTATATCGAATATTAGAACTAATAAACTACATGCATAATACATTTATCATAATCTATTTTAGAATTGTAATAACCCCACCTCTGACAGAATAATCTGTAATAAAGTCTAGCTCCTTTAAATGTCGGACAATTCTAATTGAACTATAATCATATGATATCCTGGATATATTTGTTGGAGAATTAATTCTTCGATACTGTCCTCCTATAGCATCCAATATGCTTTTAACATCAGCATGTTTTAGGGGCAAAGTACTAACGACCATTCGAGCAAGATTCACACGATCTTTTTCATCTTGCTCGAATCTAATTATATTAATTATATTTCTAACGTTCAGATCAATTACTCTAATCAGGCCCGACTTAATATAGCCATGGACAGTCAAACACGCTTGCTTCGATAACTCTAACGAATCATCTTCTCTCATTGCTCGAATATAGTCACATCGCCCCTTTTTGGTGTCAATTTCAATGAAAATCTTATTATATACGACAGAATCAACTCTGTATAAGTTAGGATTATTCAAATAATCTTGGATTTGCGATATTAAAAAGTATCCAATCATATGCGGATAATCCCGTTTAATCGTCTCGTAATTCTGAATATTCAAACCAATATATTTTTGACTGATCAAATACAGCATTCTTTCATTAGACAAAATACAGCCAGATATATCATCAAACGGAATTTCGAATAGCGGCACTAGATCCTTATAATATGACATGTCAATATCATTTGTAAAGATAAGGCGCTTTCTTAGTTCTTTCTCCTCCTTTTTGGATAGGGTAGTATTTACCTTTTCTTTGACGGAATTATCTCGGAAGTAATGCTTCGGTAAACGTCTATGCTTTTCGACTGTATAATAGTAAATGTTATTCCACGTATTTTTAACCAGATTGTTCTTAAAAGCATTATCCAAGACATCATCATCTAAAGATCGAGAATTCTCAATCTTATTTGCCTGATTACGAAGATATCTAACAACATCACTTATTGAAAGGTTCTTATTTTTTATTAATTTCAGCTGTGATTTTTCCGATTCGTATCTGCTATTACTTTTTCTAGCCGCAAGTAGATTAAAATTTGACAAAAATACTTTTTCAATTAATGGATTATCAAGGCCCAGGACGGTATCATATGCGGCCTCTCTATACATTTTATTGGCCCCATAATGCTTCATTACTTCCATAAAGTTATGAGCATTAATAACATATCGAGTGTTATTAATTATGTCCTCACATACCCATTCTGGAATTCCAACCAAATTAATCGAGGTGAAAACTGGTGAACATGTCCTAAATAGGAATAAAATTCTGTTTTTACTAATAGTATTCCAACGATTAAGAAGAAAAACAAAACTATTACTAAGCCATATGATAAAGGATTTATTAGTAATGTCTTTCTTTAATGGACAAAAACGGATATAAATCTCACGCATAATATCGGCATTAGCGTCATCCATTTTATCTATCAATGTCCAATAATCGAATGATTCTAAAAGTTGAGAAAAGAAGGTATCGGATATACCGAGTCCACATGTATAGCAATCTCTTATAAATTCAGTATTACTATTGTATTTAATATTATTAATAATGCGTATTCGAATATTTTCATGCTTGTTATTATCAAAAACTTCTTTTACTAGGTATACATTTAAAAGACATTCGTTATTTTCAAAATCATCAGGTGCAAATCTATTTAAAACGGCACGCGGATTGTTAATTTCTGAAAGATTTTGCTTTGTCTTTCTAGTACCAGCATCTTTAACGAAAACTTGATCATCCCACGTTAAATCATTTGGATAAAAATATGAGATATAATACTGGTACTGATTATCAAGAAATCCATTAAGTATCAAGAATTTTACTAAATCACGGTTTTCTTCATTTTTTATTTGGGCAAGGCTCCTGTTCAATAGATCAATATCTGTGGAATAGATAGCACTTACCGACATCGGGATAGAGGAATATCTATTTCTCGTATCGACAATCTGTTTCTCTAGTTCTAGTCTTTCTTCTAATCCCTTAAACTGAATTTCCTTAATTCGCTCATCTATATTTCCAAGGATTTCTTCAATATCGGACATCTTAATTCCATTTGCCACTTTTTCCCCATAGCTCATTCTTTTTAATTGTATTGAATAATTTCCCTTTATAAAAGAGTCGAATAATTTATCAGTTTTACAGATTGTGTCATTATCATAGAAATTCTGATTAATTTTTATAACAGAATCATAAGAATTATACCCTGCCAATTCATATGCCTTCTCAACGTATTCCTTTCTCAGATTAAATATCTTAGTTGCTTGATTAATCCCATTCTCCGCAATGGAATTCTGAATTTTTTGACATTTATTTTCAGCATCTTTTTTTATCTCCATCCTTCTACTGATAGATCCATCTAATAATTCTGCAATTACTCCCTTTCGGTTATACATTAGTGCAAAATCCTCTGGAAGATAATTCTTAATAACCATTAGACCAAACAAGGTCTTCAGATTCATCGTTTTCTTATCTATCAGAACCTTGTACTGATTAAACTCATTAACTATATTTAGTAAAAGCCTCATATCTTGAAGATGATCACAAAGATTAATTAACGGTCTACCATCTAATTCTTCAAGATCTTCTTCCGAGAGATATTCTTTCAGTTTATCATATGAATTCAAGGAATTGATTACAGGAACAACGGGGATAATAAGATCAAAAAATTTGACCCGATCAATATAATCGGAGAAATCATCACGAACCGCATATACAAATTTGATTGGTGCTTTAATCCGTTTAGAATTATTTAATACGACATTAAGGTTCTTTAGTTCATTAAATATATCAGTACAATTACAAAAACGATCAAGATCTTCAAAAACGACGACTCGGTATTTTGTACTTTCAAAGAAATATACAATTTCGTCCATATAGGAATTGAAAACAGACAGATCTTCCTTAACCTTCATCTCAAAGTCCTGATATTTTATTTGATGCACATTCAGCAAGTAATGTGTACTGATATAATAACAAATAAAAAGAAAAAATAAGATAATAACAGTCATAGCAATATAGCTATAACATAACGATAATTCTTGTCCCCGGAAAAAATAATCTTCAATAGAATAGATATTTAGAATGAATAATAAAGAGGTCAAAAATAATAGAAGAAACAGCGAGAATCCAAAAGCTTTTAGACTACTAGTCTTATGGATACGCTGAATTCTCGATTTAGGGGTACATGTATCATCATTATATAGTATTTGTTGTAGGATACTATACTCAACAGCCTTATTCCGCGTTAATCTAGAGTTAGATATTAATTGACTATTATCAGATTCCGAATTCTGGAGAGAACCATCTTCTTTAGAACTACTTTGACTCATATGAGATTCCGAGACCTGGTTAGGAGCAGTTTCTTTAGAACCACCTTGGCTCTTACGAGATTCCGAGGCTTGGTTAGAAGTGGTTCCTTTTAAAGACGCAAAAGAGATTCTGATAAATTTCAATTGCCCGTTTAATTTATTCTCAGCAGTATTAATTACTGAACTCTTTCCAACTCCGTAAGAGCCAGAAACGGCTATATTAAGACAAGTACTATCCCGCAAAGCCTTTACCAAATAAGTTACCGGTATATAGGCCTTGTTCGGAATTGAGTCTCCTTTGTCATGCAGAAATTCGTCAATTACACAGGGAGATAAAGGAAAATAATTTACATCACGTTCTTTCTCCGGATTATTATTATGGAAAAAGGAATGTATAACAGTAAATATTATCTTAAACAGACTATTCTCTTTCATATGGAATAATGCTATGTCTATAACTATGAGGTTCCATTACAAAAATAAAAAAAATTAGGACTAATACAAATAACCAATTGAGTATTAGTCCTAAAATATCAGGCTCTAAGTTCTAATAGGCGACACCCATAACTGGTTTTATTCACTTAGCAGTAGGCTAAATGCTCCGTGCGAACTCTTCACTAGTCTTCATGTTTTTTTGATGCGAAAGAAACGACGGCTCGGCGAGATCAACAAACGCACTTTATCGGCTTACCCTAAAATGACAATAGTATTATAACTTTGTTTTTCTATGAACGCTATCTGCAACTTACCACCACAATGCCTTTGTATTATTCTTAAAATAATCCATAGAATCTTCTAACGAGGAATAGGAGCAACTAATAAATTTTTCTATCGAGGAGAAAACATTTCGGAATCCATTTTTCAAAGCTAACCAGCGTTCATAAACTAAATATAAATTTTTTATTTCCTTTATTAATTGCACCATAGAGTCATCACTTCCACATTTAACGTCATAATCCTGAATCAGTTTTAATGCAGTGACCAAAAAGCCATTGTAAAACACTGGAACGTTCACATCCGACCCGTAAGATGCTTTTATCGCACTATTATAGAAAGAGTCATATAATCGCTTGGCTAAGCTATCATCGACACCCAAGGAGTTCATATTATGAAAAACATCCTGTATTTTTAATATTGAAGTGTTCCAACTATCCATAATATCACGAGAAGCACTTTGATATGCCAGATATTGAGTTCGAACTTCATTTTCGACAGAGCCCAAATAATCTAACTGAGAAACAATATTAAAAGCATGATTAGTACTCTGAGCAAAGTCCGGTTTAGACGATTTAAAGACAAAGTATTTAAAAATTTTATCTGCACTAGCAAAACCTATTTTATCTGCCAAAGAACGATTAAATTTCAATTCGACATTCTGCAATAACGACGTATCATAGATAGATTCAGCTAACTTATTGATTCTAACTTTTTGTTCTGAAACAGGTCCTCCCATAATCTTTATACAAGAAAAAACAGTATCGCGGAACGTTTTCGTTTCGTGATATTTTTCAGTTTTCTTGATTAAGGCGTTAATTAGGTGGCCAAATATAAAAACAATTAACGTACAGCAAGTTGGTACAAGAATCGCTCCCCATTCAGGTGTAAGTCCCCAAAAAGTCGACGGAGTGTATGATTCTTGAGATGGAATCATAATATTCGGGATAGCAAAAATGACACTATCAGAACTCTTTAAAGTATCCAAAGGAGGCTGCAAATTTGCAGCAAGATTTTCAAGTTGGACTAACATAGATAACTAATTCGATAGCAAATACAAATAATCAATACCATAAGGTACCTCCAGAGAAGATGTAGTACTTCCCAATGGCTGCGACAATAAAGTTAAACACAATTAGTTTAAAAAAAAGGATTCGCCGCCCGAAAAATGGGCGACGAATCAATATTTCTCAAAATGTCCGACAAAAGGGACGAAAACGAAGGCCTAAATCAGGAAACCCGGAAATCAACAAAACGCCCCCTACTGATAAAGACTCCGGCGGATGGTTTCTTCCTCGATGATGCGGGCTCAGCGATAAGCTTCAGTTTCCCCAAGCAAAGCGAGGATGATCGCAGCAAGAATCGGAGAAAGAATCCCGGCGACAATGAACCAACCAGCCGAGCTGCGTCCAAGCTTCGAAGCCAAGAGCCCCACTAAAACACACAATAAAATGTATCCCACCATTATGATGAGAAAAACGACCACAGAAGCAACAAAGGATTCCATAACACCAAACGATTATTCCATTGCCTACCCCTTAATCCTCTCACTGAGTTTGGGAAGGAAAACGAGCGCAAGAAGGACGCCGCCGACAATCTGCACCTTAAGAGAATCGCCCATCAGGCCGAGCAGAAACGCCAGCAGCCCTAAGACAAGAAAGAAAACACGAACACCTTTTTTCATATTAATAGTAGTTTAATGACACCGCAAAATAAAACGCCATTACCCTACCAGGCCAATTCGTGTCGGAAATATCAGAAAGACTCAGCCAGTGCCTCCAACTCAACAGCCACCAATTCTTTGCAATATAAGAATTTAAATCGTCAAATGCAAACGCCATCCCCGGCACCCCACTTCATCAGAATGATCATCCGTGAACGCGCCCAGAATAAGGAGTCGCCCCGCCTACAAAGCCGCGAATTTTTCCAAGATCTCCCCAATGAGAACACCAATCAAAGTACAGACCGGTATCATAAGATAGACAAAAAAGATATGGATCTTTCTGTTGCATGGAGAATTCCGAAATCGAGACAAGATTTTATCTGTCCGCTGTTTATACCTGCTATACGACCACAAACCAACTATAGCGGCAAGGACAACAAGAATAAAGTCTTCAAAATAACGCCCGCATACGACATAACATGTTGGCACCAAAAGGCATCCCAGGCAAGTGGCGAAAAAAAAAGAAGGGCCAAAGACTGAGAAAAACTCATCCTCTCCCTTCTTCTTATAGAAAATGTATAGTCTGTAAAAAAGATAATCAAAAAGACGCATCATAAATTACTCCCCCCAAACAACTACCCCACAATCGCAGACTTGATGCAATCGACGATATAACGGACATCATCGTCGGAGACGTACGGGCCGGCAGGGAGACACATGCCCACCTTGAAAATGGCCTCAGAAACGCCATTCACATAGGCTGGAGCCCCGGCATAGACAGGTTGCTTATGCATCGGCTTCCAGACAGGGCGAGCCTCAACTCCGGCAGCATCCAGAACGACGCGCATCGCCTCGACATTATCATTCGGCTGGCAATCCGTCACAGCCGAAGAAGCCATATGAATCACGCCAGCAGCACCGCCGACAGCCCCCTGGACGACAGCCTTGTACGCATTCTCCTGGCCACGAACCCGCAGCGACGGATCCAGCGTAATAGTGCAAAGCCAGTAATTGTAATCATACTCCCCTGTCGCCGGCTGGCTATGGACCTCAACGCCCGGCACATCAGCGAACAGCTGC
>JAEEGK010016734.1_pt1 | contig 16070 bp, 17 predicted proteins | sample 8958771 | NCBI WGS metagenome assembly JAEEGK01 (sample SAMN16246547, study PRJNA631951) | gut metagenome | biome: gut microbiome; feature: rumen; material: SC-attached | host: Bos | place: Iran: Karaj | collected 2018-10
CTGGCGGAGGACGTACTGAAGGACGATACGGTCTTTGAATCCAAGGCGGTTACAGGACGGGAGTCCTTTGAAAAGGTCGGCAGTGATTATCTCCTGAAGGTCTTCATGCCCTGCGCGAACAAGGCTGACCTGGACCTTTACCAGGCGGCCACAGACGTGGTAATTAAGGCAGGCAATTTCAAAAGAAACATTCCCCTTCCCAACACGCTCCTTAACATGAGCATAAAGAAAGCGGATTACACGGACGGATATTTGAACATTCTTTTTACAAAGGAGTGAGAGCATGAACAAAGAACTGATTAAGAGACTTAAAAACGCAGGCAAGTACCAGAAAATGGCCATAAGAGAACTTTTCCCCAAGGAAACAAACGCTCATCTTGAAGTAATCGAGCGCGAGTTAAAGGCTATGGTGACGGAAGCGGCAGTTAAGTGGATGAGTGAGTTTAAGGACACGGATGAGCCTCGGGAGACCGACGGCGAGCGTGTTAAGAAAGTAGAAATAAATTAAGGAGAATACACATGCGAGTGATTATATATACCGGTAAAGGAGGCGTGGGAAAGACCACCATGGCGGCGGCATCGGCCCTTAAGATTTCCGAGTCCGGACGCAGAACTTTAATAATGAGTACCGACCAGGCCCACAGCCTCGGAGATGCTTTTGACTGCAAAGTGGGCAAAGAACCCACACATATTTCGGACAATCTTGACGCACTTGAAATCGATACGGTTTTTGAGGGCGAAAAAAGCTGGGGCAACATTAAGGACTACTTTAAAAGATTGCTTACCGCCAAGGGAGGAAGCGGAATCGAGGCTGAAGAGCTTCTTGTTTTTCCGGGACTTGACGAGCTTTTTTCCATGTTTAAGATCCTTGATATGGCTGAGAGCGGTGACTATGACGTGATTGTTGTGGATTGTGCGCCTACCGGCGAGACCCTTTCTTTGCTTAAATATCCAGAACGATTCTCAACGCTTATTGAGAAGGTGCTTCCCATGAAGAAACTGGGAGTCAAAGTGGTGGGACCCGCAGTTGAGGGCATTACCAAGATTCCAATGCCCGGGGAGAGCGTTTTTGACGACGTGGAATACCTGATGGACAAAATGCGCCGCCTGCAAAATTTGATGCTTGATACCAATGTGGTGAGCCTTCGCGTGGTGACAACACCCGAGAAAATAGTAATAAGCGAGGCCAAGCGCAATTTTACCTGCCTCTATCTCTACCACTACAACGTGGACGCAATCATCGTCAACCACGTATACCCCGCGAAAGCCATGGAAGGGTATTTTGGCAAATGGATTAAGCGCCAGGAAGAAGGTCTGACGGAGATTCGTGAGTGCTTCGGCGAGGTTCCCAAAATCTACGTGGAGCTTCAGGACAAAGAACTTCGCACCACAGAAGACCTTCGCAAAATCGGCGAGACCATGTTCGGAGAATTAAACCCCGAAGCGGTTCTCTTCAAGAAGGAAATGTATTCCGTGGACAAAGAAAGCGGAACCCTCACCATTTACCTACCTTTCGCGGAAAAAGAACAGTTAGAACTCAACCAGGACGGCTCCGAAATTACTGTAGGTGTCAAAAATGAAAGACGCCGCTTCCCCGTGCCGGCAGAGTTTAAGGATAAGAATGTGGCGGGAGCCAAGTTTGATGAGGGGTATTTGAAGATTTCTTTTGCATAAGATTCGTGGGGCGGGAATTATTCCCATGACACCTTAATAAAAGCATCTCGGGCCGGGGCTCGGGATGCTTTTGCATTTGCATTATAATTATTTCTTCGCAGTAGTTTTCTTGGCCGTGGAAGAGGTTTTCTTCTTGGCTGCGGAGGTTGAGGAAGTTTTCTTCTTGGCGGTTGTTGAAGAAGTCTTCTTTTTGGCTGCGGGTTTCTTGGGCTTTTCTTCTTCCTCGGGTGCTACTGAGGTGTTGACAAGGCTTGCAAGACCGCTTAACAGTCCGCCGCCGGAGCTGCTGCTGTTATCGCTACCGCCACCGCCGAGCAATCCGCCTAAGAGGCCCAAAGCGCCTGAAGACTGGGACTGAGCTGCGGGTTTCTTTTTCTTCTTGCCGTTACCGGTTGAAGAACTCGTGTCTGTATTGATAAGGTTAGAAACTAAGGGAAGTATCGCTGTAATGATGGGCATTACGGTTTCAAGGGAAAGACCGGTTTTTTTGGCTGCCGCTTCGCCTGCTTTTTTCTTGTCGGAACCGCCTGCAAGAAGGGGAAGAGCGGTTGTGAGAACGCTTGTTACGTCCTTGGTGGATGCACCGGTTTCTTTGCTGACTTTGGATACTTCATTGCCTGACAAAAGACCAAGAATATTCGTTAAATCCATGATTTCTCTCCTTTTCCGGGGCTAAGCCCCTCTCTTAAATCAATTATGGGATTTGAGGGGAAAAAAGTCAATCGGAAAGGCGGTTATTTGCCAGGTTCGGCCACACCCAGCACATCGACATTCTGCCATGTACATATGTGAGTAAGGGAGCCTTCTTTTTCGTTGTAGCGGTAAAAATCGCAGGGGCTTTGCCAGTTGACGTTAGTCTGTACCGCCACATAACAGCCGCTTTTTTCCTTAAACAGTCTGGCTTCGATAATGTTGTGATTGACGGTGTCCGCTATGACCTGAAGCAGATTCGTAAGATATTCTTCTGACTTAACATTTGTGCCTGCGTTTGTCGTAAGAACCGTACTGATGACGGTATTTACCACCTTGTTTTTCTGAATCGCGGATGAAAAGTTATGATAGTCTGCAATGTAATAAGTATCCCCTGTTTTAATGGGCTCCTCAAGAACCCTCATGCTGCCGTTACTGTATATCTGTCTGTACTGCACTTCGGAGTCGTCCTTGTACTTTATGGCCACGTTAATCAGGGGCTTGCGAGTGCTTTCTGCCCGCGATAAAGCTCCCGTGGTAAAATAGTGCGCCACCAGAACCAGGCACAAAACCGAGGGCAAAAGAAACAGAAGTCTCGCGGGCTTCTTTATTTTTTCTTTTCCCACACGCCGAAATGCCAGGAGATTCACGATGATTAACGGAATCAGACCGACAGTCATCCCGACACCCGCATTGTCCCACCTTTCCGCAGGCAACATGGAATCCGGGTGAATAATCCTTGTATCGTGTGCAAGATAGGGAATCGCGCACAAAATCAGAAAAAGAAGCCCTATTATATTTACAGTCAGTATGAATAAGTTCCCTCTTTTTTTATTCATAGTTACCTCCCCGAGTATGACTTCATGGTATCATCAAGCCCCGGGGTATGTTTGAACATTTGATTAAGATTTACGTGAATAAATGGATAATTCCCCGTGCGCGTGGATTCTTTTCCAATCCTATGGAGTGCTTGTGAAAAAAGGTGGGGGTAAAATGCACCGACAAAGTCTAAAGGTTCCAACCCTATGAAATAAAAGCGCAATAAGGTTGGAGCAGAAGAAAAAATAATCCCGACCTTCAAAGGCTTTCTTTTGCTAAGGTCGGACCAACATGAGAAAAAGAAGACTAAAAACTCCTACCCTATGCAAAAAGCATTCAATAGGATTGGAATCAGACCTCCAAAAGATGGGACGGCCCACGTAGGCTGAAAAAGAAATATCTGACAAGGCCCAAAACGCCACACTGAATTGTGTACATTCACGGCGAAAGTATTGAAATGACAGAATCTATCGTCTATAATTAATTGAGGCTCGGGGGATGCCGGGCTATCTATCACGAGGAGAGGATTTTATTATGGCAGAAGAAAAGAAAGAGCGCAAAATCGTGAAAGTTAACGAAGACGGTGCTACCAAAACCGAAAGCGGCAAGACGATTAAAGAAGCAAAACCTGTTGGAAATGCGGGCGGTTTAAGATGCGGAGCCATTATTTGCTGGCTCGTTGCTATTTGCTTTGAAGTACTTGGTTTCCTTATGTACTTCGGCAAGGTTAACATTTCTTTCTTACCTACACTTGCAGGCATTATCGCAGTGCTTGTACTTGACTTGATTTTTGTAATCATCGGATCTCAGCTTTGGAAGAAAGCCAATCACATCGATCCCGCTTCCGAGAAGAATCCCGTTAAATTCTTCCTTTGGAACAACATGGGCGTAATCGTATGTATCCTTGCATTCCTTCCTTACATCATTCTGATCTTAACCGACAAGCAGAACAAGCTTGATAAAAAGACCAAGGCCATCGCCGTAGTAGTAGGTATCATCGCTTTACTTATCGGCGGACTTGCAAGCTATGACTGGAACCCTATTTCAGCCGAGCAGAAAGAAGCTGCAGAGCAGGCCATCACTTCAGAAGTTTACTGGACACCTTTCGGAAGAGTTTACCACACTTCCGCAGATTGCCAGCACTTAAATAACAGCGACACCTTATATGAAGGTACCGTTGAACAGGCCATCGCAGACAATAAGAGCCGTCTTTGCAAGACTTGCGCAGACCGCGACAATATCTCCGGTGTTTACACTGAAGGCGAATAAGCTTGACATACTTAAGGCCCCTGCTTGCAGGGGCTTTACTTTTATACGGGAGAGTACAAAGAAACCATGAAGACTAAAATAACCGTTGCAGTAGACAATATCGGCACCGACAATCTCTGCGGAGAGTGGGGCTTAAGCCTCTATATTGAGTACGGCGATACTAAGATTCTTGCGGATTCCGGCCAGTCCGACCTGTTTTTGAAGAATCTTGAATCCCTCGGCATAGATGTTAAGGACATAGACTACGCTACTCTCAGCCATGCCCATTACGACCATGCCAAAGGAATGCCCTATTTCTTTGAGGCCAACAGCAGAGCAAAGTTCTATCTGCGTGACGCGGCCGAAGAAAATGCTTACAAAAAAGTATGGATTATAAAGAAATACATAGGCCTTCCCAAACACATTCTTGAAGCATATCCCGACAGAATCGAGAAGGTTTCGGGAGATTATAAGCTTACGGAAGGCGCATACCTTATCCCTCACAAGACTCCGGGTCTTGAGGCAATCGGCAGGAGAGAAAAGATGCTTGTTAAGACCCAAAAAGGCTGGAAGCCCGACGATTTTTCGCACGAACAGAGTCTGGTGCTCGATACCGACAAGGGGCTTGTGATAATCAACTGCTGTTCCCACGGCGGTGTCATCAACATCATCAACGAAATAAGGGCAACATTCCCTGACAAGCACGTATACGGCATCATAGGCGGCTTCCATCTCTTTAACAAAACCGAAGAAGAAATAAGAACTCTCGGTAAAAAGATTAAGGAAACCGGCATCGACTACGTATGCACGGGTCACTGCACCGGCGGTCGCGCCTATCACATATTAAAAGAAGAACTGGGAGAAATAGTCCATCAGCTGAAGGTGGGACTTACAATGGAATTCTAGAAAACGGCATGAGCCGGCGGTTAAAAGACCCGTCGGCTCATTGTTGAATTGTGATATTCTTTGTTGTGAGTAACGTCCTCGCCGAACCATTCGGGCGGGACAAAAGAATTGGCTTCTTCTTCGGACTTAAACTCCACTTCAGCCATAATAAGGGGAGCAAAGGGCTCCTTAAATTCGTCGAGTTCCACAGTCAGGTCGCCGAGGGGAATAAAGTAGCGGGTTTTGCGGATGATGTTGCCGTCCGCTTTTTTTATGAGGTGCTCAAAACTTTTACGGTCCAGAGGGAGGTTATATTCCTCACGCACCATCATGCCGCCGCCTTTGTAGGTTAAGACATATTCGTCACCCTCGCGACGTACTCTTACTACGGGCTTAACCGATAGGTAGCCCTGCTCATATTCTTTGTGGGGATAGTCCCTGAAGGGAAATGCCCCTTCTTTTATCAGAAATTTTCTTTCGATTTCCATAGGTCTCCGTTCCGGGCCGCTTACGGCTCCTTCTCTAGTCAAAAGAAGTATATCACAGGTGGAAAAAAAGATACAAATGTACTATAATCATAGTTACGGAACTTGTGGTTCCACATGTAAGAGGAGGTTAGTACTTATGCGTATAGGTGTTTTCTTCGGGGAACGATTTGAGGAGATAGAAGGTCTTACCGTAGTCGATATCTTAAGAAGACAGGGCTACGATGTTGAGACTATTTCGGTGGGACATTCACATCATGTGGGCGGTTCTCACGGAATCGTATTTAAGGCGGATTTTGTGGTGGACGAGGTCTGGTTTAAGACCTTTGACATGCTGGTACTTCCCGGCGGTCCGGGACACACCAACCTTGAAAAATGCGATCTTCTTATGAAGTATGTGAAAAAATTTGGTGAAGAGGGGAAATTTGTGGCAGCTATCTGCGCATCGCCTTCCATTCTTGGCCGTGCCGGTTTGCTTAAGGGCAAAAAGGTCACCTGCTTCCCGGGTTGCGAAGCGGAGTGTAAAGGTGCGGAATGTACCGGTGCAGAGGTTGAATGGGACGGTAACATCATTACCGGTCGTTCGGCGGGCTGTGCTGTTCCTTTTGCCTTAAAGATTATAGAGGCAATTGACGGAAAGGCCAAAGCCAAGGCCATGGCGGAGAAGATTTGCTACGACCATTACGAATAAAAGGAGAAATATCGGAATATGGATATCAGAGAAAAACTTGCCAAAATCGGACAGGAGCAGCTTCTTAAGTATGAGAACGAACTCACGGAGGAGCAGAAAAAAGCCCTTTACGAGCAGATTGAGTCTCTCGATTTCAGCGTAGTCAAGAACATCGAACATTTAAAGAAGCCCGGCAAGAGAGGCGTGATTACCCCTCTTAAGAGCCTTGAACTTCCCGAAATCGAGAAGAGAAAGGCCGAGTACGAGAAGGTTGGTGTTGAGGCTATCAAGGCAGGCAAGGTGGCAGCAGTGCTTCTTGCGGGCGGTATGGGTACCCGTCTTGGCAGCAACGATCCCAAAGGCATGTACAACGTGGGTATTACCCGTGACTTATATATTTTCGAGTGCCTTATCAACAACATGATGGATGTGGTCAGACAGACAGGTACATACTTCCATCTTTTTGTAATGACCAGCGATTTAAACTATGATTCAACCGTTAAGTTCTTTAAAGAGAAGAAGAACTTCGGTTACCCCGACGAATACGTTACTTTCTTTAAACAGGAGATGGCTCCCTGCTGCGATTACAACGGCAAGGTTCTCCTCGAAAGAAAGGACAAGGTAGCCGTTTCACCCAACGGCAACGCAGGATGGTTCCTCTCCATGAAGAAGACGGGCGTCCTTGATATCGTTAAGAAGAACGGTATCGAATGGCTCAATGTTTTCGCAGTCGACAACGTTTGCCAGCGTATCTGCGACCCCGTATTCATAGGTGCCACCATTCTTGAAAAGCGCAGCGTAGGCGCCAAGGTTGTGCGTAAGAACACAAGAGACGAGAAGGTCGGTGTTATGTGTCTTGAGGACGGTCATCCTTCAATCGTTGAGTACTACGAGCTTACAGACGAACTTATGGACTTAACCGACGAGAGAGGCGAGCGTGTATATAACTTCGGTGTAATCCTCAATTATCTCTTTAACGAGCACGAGCTTGAGGAAATTGTTGACAAGAGCCTTCCTTATCACCTTGCGGAGAAGAAGATTCCCTGTCTTGACGAAAACGGTAACGAGATTAAGCCAGAGACTCCCAACGGCTGCAAGTTTGAACAGCTGGTGCTTGATATGATTTACTTAAGTTCTTCCTGCCTTCCTTTTGAGGTAGTAAGGGAAAAAGAATTCGCACCCATCAAGAACAAAACCGGCGTTGACTCCGTTGAAAGCGCAAGAGAGCTTCTTAAGAAGAACGGTGTGACATTATAGTCTGCGATATTTTTACAAAAATGAAACCCGAGAGAGTATTATCTCCCGGGTTTTTTTGATATTATAATATTAGATTGTTATTGGCTTAATTTGGTTAGGAGGTTTTATTCTATGGAGTACAGAGAGTTAAAGAACGGATATAAATCCTCACTTTTGGGTTACGGCTGTATGCGACTTCCTCTTATGGAGGACGGTCAGACCGTTGATGAAGTTGAGACCCGTAAGCTTCTTATGAAGGCTTACAAAAACGGGGTGAATTATTTTGATACCGCATGGCCTTATCACAGCGGCCAGAGCGAGCGTGTTGTGGGTAAGATTATGAAGGAACTTCCCAGAGAATCTTTTTATTTTGCTACCAAGATGCCTGCATGGTTTGTTAACAGCCTTGAGGATGCGGAGAAGGTTTTCAAGGAGCAGTTAGAACATCTTCAGACGGATTACGTGGATTTCTACCTTCTTCATGCCATGAACAAAGGCTCGTATGATAAGATGAAGAACCTCGGAATCGTTGACCTGCTTCAGACTTACAAAGATCAGGGCAAAATAAAGAACTACGGTTTTTCTTTCCACGACGATTACGATGCTTTTGAATATATCATAAAGGATCGTGAGTGGGACTTCTGCCAGATTCAGTTTAACTACGTTGACAAGGATACCCAGGCTACCATGAAGGGCTACAGACTTGCCGAGGAACTGGGAGTTCCGCTTGTTATAATGGAGCCTGTTAAGGGTGGCAATCTTGCCAATATTCCCAAGGACGTTATCGGTCCCATGGATGAATTCAGACCCGGACTTACACCTTCGGCGTGGGCACTTACATGGGTAGGTACTTTCAGTAACGTTAAGGTAATCTTAAGCGGTATGACCACCATGGAACAGCTTGATGACAACCTTAATACCTTCAATGACTTTAAGCCCTTAAGTGATGATGAAATGGCGGCTATGGAGAAGGTCAATGAAGAAATTACCGCTCGCACCCAGAACAGCTGTACCGGCTGCAGATACTGTATGCCTTGTCCCATGGGAGTTAACATTCCCAAGAACTTCTCTATCTGGAACAATTACCACAAGTTCATGAACAGAGGCGGAGCGCAGTGGGAGTGGAGCCAGATGCCCGAATCCGAGAGACCTTATTCCTGCGTCAAGTGCGGTAAGTGCGAGACCATGTGTCCTCAGAAGATAAGCATCCGTGACGACCTTGAAAAAGTCGGAGAAGAGATGAAAGTTTTGTTTAGCTAAATAGAATTTTTGATGCCGCGGCATGATTTGCCGCGGTGTTTTTTTATGGCGACGAGTAAAGCGGCTGTTGCGCTTGCGCAAACAGACATTTTACGACCGCTAATAACAGATGAAACACGTGGGCGGGTTTCATCTGAATGCCAATTTAAAGAGATAAAATGTACGCATCATACGGACATTTATCCGCGGCAAAACATACAAATTCTTAAAAAATGTTTATTTTCGGTAATATTTCGTTAATATTGACCCAAAATACTTCCCAAATTGGTACTTATGTGCTATATTTTAACCATGAAAGATGTCCGCGAGAGACACACAATTTGAAGGCTTATAGGAGGTAGATTATGGGACTCAATTACTTTTATTATGATACTCAGAATATTGACAACAATCGTCTGCCTAAGTGGGCTGAGGATGAACGTCTCTACAACTGCGACGGAAACAGCGGTTTGTTCAGAGAGTTTCTTTTGAATCGGCTTTGGAACATTTTCGGATAATCTGGCACACGACTAATGCAAACGTTTCCCCCGTACGCATTTAAGATGCGTATTGTAAAAGACGGTCCTCTATGAGGGCCGTCTTTTACGTTTTAGTTTAGGAGTATGAATGCTTACGATAAGGCTTTTTCCCGGCGACCGGAGGGTATTTCTCCGAGAAGTCCTGTCTTAAACAGTACCGGGCGAAGGGCCACATAAGCTATGACTGCTATAACCGAATTGATAACCGCATTTATTAATGTTGCGTAAGTGGTAACCGCAAGGAGCGCCTTGATGGCGGATGCAGCCTTGTCGGGGTTGGGTGTTAAAAGCGTAAACCACACATACTTAAGTGCGGGCTCGAATACGCAGTTAAAACCAAGACTTGCCACTGCTGAGATTATTGCCCATTTAACAATGTAGAATTTCTTGTGATCTGCCGAAATTTTGGCAATTTTATGGGCCACAAGTCCTGCCACAAGGCCGATTACAAGCTTGGTAATAAATGTACGGGGAGCCGACTGGGCATAGCCTCCGAGGATATCCGCAAGCGATAAGCCTATGGCACCGGCAAGTCCGCCGTAAGGGCCGCCCAATAAAAGTGCTCCGAGCACTACAAAAGCATTACCCACATGAACCTTGGTACCCGATGCGCTTATAGCCGGGAACACCGCATAACCGACATAGCAAAGAGCTGCCATGAGACCTGCAAAGGCCAGCTTCTTGATAGTCTCCTGTTGTTTTCTGTTACTCATTGACAATCCCTCTTTTTCCTTGAAATTCAAGTCATTCTTGACTCTTGTTGCGATAAAATATATCATCAAAGTGGTAATACGAAAATCACCAAAAACGGAGAATTTTATATGACCAGATATCTGGAACTCTACGAAAACGTCAAAAGAAAAATCGTGGACGGAATCTACCCCTTTGGCACCAAGCTTCCCTCCAAGAGAGTAACCGCGGAAGAAAACGGAGTAAGTGTAATAACCGTGGAGCATGCTTACGAGCTTTTGCAGGAAGAAGGCTACATTGCGGCAAGGGAGAAGAGTGGCTACTTTGTAACCTATCGCGAAAGTGATTCTTTTGAGACTGCAGGCAAAAAAGCGTCAGATTCAGCGAAAACAATATACAAACATGGGAAAATTAATACTGATGTCACGCATGACGAGGAAATTTCTTTTAACTTATATGCCAAGACTACCAGAAAAGTTTTAAGCGAATACGGGGAAGAAATCACCGACAGGTCCCCGGGATACGGCTGTGAGTGCTTGAGAAGCGCCATAGCCGATTACCTCTACAGATACAGGGGCATCAAGGCCGATACAGAAAGAATAATAGTGGGAGCCGGGGCAGAATATCTTTACGGGCTCATTATAAATGCTCTGGGAAGAAGCATGAAATATGCGGGAGAGTACCCGTCGTACGAAAAGATTTATCAGATTTATGATGCCGAGGAAGTTAAACTTGAGCGCCTGAGCCTCGGTGCTGACGGTATCGAGAGTAACCTTCTTTGGCAGACTCAGGCCAAGGTCCTGCATATAACACCCTATAGAAGCTTCCCTACGGGCGTTACCGCTTCGGCGGCCAAAAAAGCCGAATATTTAAGGTGGAGCGTTGAAAAGAAGGGAATAATAATCGAAGACGATTTCGAGTCGGAGTTTACCCCCAGCCGAAAGGCGGAGGAGACACTGTTCTCGCTTGATAAGAATGACAGAGTAATATACGTAAATACCTTTACAAGAACCGTGGGCCCGTTTATAAGGGCCGCTTACATGGTAATCCCCAAAAGGCTCGCGGAAAAGTTCGCGGAAAAAACAGGCTTCTACGCCTGCACCGTACCGGTACTGGAGCAATACATCCTCACCGAACTAATCGAGAACGGGGACTTCGTAAGGCACATTAACCGTGTAAGGCGCAAGAGGCGAGAAGAACGTAAACTGCGCTGATTATTGGGACTGAGAAGCTTTGCGTGCGTTTCTTTTGCCGAGGAATATGGCAAGAACTATCAGCACGAATATGCCTGCGGTAATGGTCAAAAGAAACTTGATGCCGCTGCCGTCCGATGCGGCGGCCTCTACGTGAGCGGGAGTCTCGATGGTAAGGATAACGTCCATGCTGCCGGGCTTCTTGGAACTAAAGGACTTGGAGTAAGCGCTGATGGATACCTGAAGGTCGGAAACGTCCGCACCGATGGTGGTGCTTTCGGTTATGGTGTTTTCGTCTTCTTTGACAAAAAGAGTCTTCTGGGTGCCGGGCTTCCAGCTGCCTTTAATACGGGGAAGAACAGTGACACCGAGAAGAGTGTCGGGGTACTCGGAAGTAACGCTTATGTCGATAACATCTCCGGGCTCGCCTTTGGCCTTGAGGCGGTAGTAGACGAATCCGTCCTGAGTCTCATCGTTTTCTTTGTCTACGGTAAGCTCCCAGTCGGCCTCGCGGGAACTGGTAATCTTAAGAGTGGCGCCGAAGGTCTTGCCTGAATTGTTGGTATATGAGAAGGTCTTCTCGTAAGTGTTAAGAGCACCTTCCGCAAAAGAACGGGTGCCCGCAGCCGCAAAAATCATGGCAAATACGGAGAGCACCGCCAATATATGTCTGAAAATCTTCATATGAACTCCTTCTTGGGATAAATCCGCATTATCATAATACAAAAAATTTTGAGGAGTAACAATAAAACTTTGATTAAATCGTAATTTGTATTTGCTTTATTTGACTAAAGTGATATACTATCAACGATAAACTTTCACAGGAGACTATTATCATGGACAAAAAAGAATTCGCATTAAAGCAGCATGAAGAGTGGGCCGGCAAGATTGAAGTAATCAGCCGCGCATCCGTTTCCAATAAAGAGGAGCTTTCCGTGGCCTATACTCCCGGCGTTGCGGAACCCTGCCTCGCAATTCAGAAGGACGTGGATCTTTCATACAAATATACCCGCCGCCACAACCTCGTAGCGGTTATCACCGACGGCACCGCAGTTTTGGGCCTCGGCGACATCGGACCTGAAGCAGGCATGCCCGTTATGGAAGGTAAATGTGCATTGTTTAAGGCATTCGGCGGAGTAGACGCTTTCCCTCTTTGCATCCGTTCCAAGGACGTGGACGAAATCGTCAATACCGTTAAACTTCTGGCAGGTTCCTTCGGCGGCGTTAACCTTGAGGATATTTCGGCTCCCAGATGCTTTGAAATCGAAAGAAGACTTAAGGAAGTCTGCGACATTCCGATTTTCCACGACGACCAGCACGGCACCGCAGTAGTAGTGCTTGCGGCTATGATTAACGCACTTAAGATTGTTAAAAAAGACATTAAAGATATTAAGGTAGTTACCTCCGGCGCAGGTGCCGCAGGTATCGCCATCATCAAGCTCCTCGTAAGCATGGGACTTCAGAACGTTATCATGTGCGACCGTACAGGCGCCATTTATGAAGGTCGCGAAGGCTTAAATTCCGAGAAGGTTGAAATGGCCAAGATTACCAACAAGAACCACGAGAAAGGCTCTCTTGCTGACGTAATCAAGGGCGCAGACGTGTTCATCGGCGTATCCGCTCCCGGAACCGTTACTCCCGAGATGGTTAAGACCATGGCTCCCAACCCCATTCTTTTCCCCATGGCCAATCCCGTACCTGAGATTAATCCCGACGAAGCCAAGGCAGCAGGCGCAGCCGTTGTGGGAACCGGTCGTTCAGACTTCCCCAACCAGATTAACAACGTTCTTGCTTTCCCCGGCATCTTCCGCGGTGCTCTCGATGTTCGTGCCCGCGACATCAACGATGAGATGAAGGTTGCAGCCGCTTACGCAATTGCAAGCCTTGTTTCCGAAGAAGAGCTTAACCCCGAATACATCATCCCCAACGCCTTCGACGAGAGAGTCGGCAAGACCGTTGCGGAGGCCGTTAAGGCAGCAGCCGTTAAGACGGGTGTGAACAGAATCTAATAAAACGTAAGACATTTTTGAGCCCATCGCGTTTGTGCGGTGGGCTTTTATCATTCATTTGGCGGGTGAATCAGTCTTACGACACACCGAAAAAGGGGCAAAAGAAAGAGCAGGTAAGAAAAACTCTTACCTGCCCGATTAATTCAGAAGTATTATTTAAAAACCAGCTGCGCGAAATTGTAAAATCCCAGGTACCACACGTTAAAGTCGTGGGCGCCGCTTACTTCCTGCCACATGAAGTTTTCGCCGTCGGTGAGTTTGTCTGTCAGAGAGGCGATGGATTTTGCTGCTGCGGTGTGGCTTGCGAGGGCGGTGCCGTCGCTTTTGCCGCAGATGTTGTAGAAGTAGTCGATTTCGTACTCTGAGGCGTCAAGGGTCTTGGCGGTGACGGACGCAACATTGCTGGTGGGTGCTGCGGAGAAGGCTCCGTAGTAGGAGAAGAGGTCCAGGCACTCGCCGATACCGATGTTGATGGTCTGCATACCGCCCATGGAGAGACCCGCCATAGCGCGATGGTTTCTGGTGGCAGTCATGTCGTAGCCGTCTTCGCTGTATTCCGCGTAAGTTGAGTAGTGTGACTCGATGTAAGGAATCAGGTCATTGCGCAGTTCTTCACCGAATACGTAAAAAGAATTAAAGTCGGAACCGTTTTTTGAATGATTCTTGGCGGAGCGACCGTTGGGAGTTACCACGATGAAGGGTTCGATGTCCCCGTGATAAATAAGGTTGTCCATGATGCATTTGACTCTTGAGGTGGAGCCGGTCATGCCCCATTCTTCCTCGTCTCCGCCGATTCCGTGCATAAGGTACAAAACGTTGTATTGTTTGGATTCGTCGTAGCCGAAGGGGAGGTAGACGTAGGCTTCTTTTTCAACGTCGGATTTATCCCCGAAATAATCCTTGGAAGTGTAGGAAATCTTCTCGATGGTGCCGCCTTCCACGAATTGTGATTTTATATATTTACCCGGAATGAGAGTGGAAATCTCGGCATCGGGCACGCGTTCGGCACCGGCCTTGACTTCACCCGCGGGTTCCGTGTCAACGGATGATGTTTCTGCCTCGATGGTTTCTTTGATAGGGTCGGGAGTCTCGACGGAAGCTTCCTCGGAAACGGAAGTCTCGGAAGCGGGTGTTTCGGAAACAGATACATCGGATGCCGAAGCGGTCCTGCCGCAGGCACACATTAAGGAAAGCGTCAGTACGCAGGCTGACATCATAAGTATTCTTTTTCTCATAAATCAATCTCCTTTAAAAAGATACCTTCAATTTATCACAACAAAATCAATTCTCAAGGAGTTTTATGAAACGTGACAACAAGAGAGAAGTTTTTGGCAAAGAATGAATAATTTTAGGTGTTGTGCATTCTTTGGCGGCTGCTGTGTTATAATAGCCCTGTATTTTTGAGAGTTCGGGGTATAAAAATGATTAAAGAATTAAATTCGGTTGAAGAATACAGAGATTTTTACCATGGGCTGTGCACGGACCCTTCTTTTTCCCAGCCCAATACCAAAGAAGACAAGGTTGACGAGCGGTTCAGGAAAGCCCTTGAAAAGGATGACAGAAGAGTGGTTGCTAGCTTCGAAAACGGGGAGATTACGGGAATATACGACCTTTTGACATTGTTTGACGACGATTACATCGAGGTGCTGCAGGCTTATTCCAAAGAAAGAAGCTCTTACGAGGAGCTGTTTGAGTATCTCGGCGGGAACTTTAAGGGCTATCGCGTGGACTTCATCATAAACCCGCAGAACAGTGCGGCCAAAGAAGCACTTGTGGCAAAGGGCGCCAGATTTGATGACGAGCAGCAGAAGATGGTGCTTAAAAATCCCACCCCCGGAGTGGACATGAGCGGAACGCGGATTCTTTCGGAGGAATACGTTAAGGACTACTTAAGCATCCACACCGTTACCGGTTACTGGACCGGCGAGCGCGTGATTGAGGACAAGGACGGATTTGCGCCCATAATTGCCCTGTGCGACGGCAAACTGGTGGGGTATCTCGACCTTTCCACCGACTGCGAGATTAATGAGCCCTACGATGTGCTGGTGCTTGAAGAGTACAGGCGCAGGGGCTTTGGCAAGAAGCTTCTGGCCAGGGCAATCGAGATTAACAAGCCCAAGGGAATGGTGCTCTCGGTTGTGGTGGACAACATTCCTGCCTTAAGGCTCTACGAATCCATGGGTTTTGAAAAAGAAGAAGGACAGAACAGCGTTTTTGCATCGATAACGGTTTAGGGGGACGGCCATGTTTAACAAAGAAGAAATCAGACGTTTTTTTGAAGAAAACGAATACGGCAAGTGGAGAAGCGGTGAGAAGGTAAGCTACGAAATTCCTGAGGAGGGAACCGTTGAGCCCCTTGTGTTCTTTGGGCAGGAGGTGCCCGGCAAGCCGGTACGTATATTTGTGGACGGGGTTTCTTTTACCGTGAGAGTGTTGCTGCCTTACGAGGATTCGCCTCATGGGGAGGGACATCCTTTCTTTATATGCATGCATCCTGTTCAGCCTACGGAGATTGCGAGAAAAGCGGGCTATGGGCTGATTTTTATGAATTCGATTGAGATTGCATCCGATGATTACAAGCACGAGGGATGCTTCTATAAATTATATCCCTACACCGACGATTCACAGACGGGAGTGCTGATGGCATGGGCCTGGGGCGCCTCCAAAGTGCTGGATGCAATAGAAAACGGTCT
>JAEEGK010016736.1_pt1 | contig 16067 bp, 12 predicted proteins | sample 8958771 | NCBI WGS metagenome assembly JAEEGK01 (sample SAMN16246547, study PRJNA631951) | gut metagenome | biome: gut microbiome; feature: rumen; material: SC-attached | host: Bos | place: Iran: Karaj | collected 2018-10
TGGGCCCAATCCCCAATCCCCAATCCCCAATCCCCAATCCCCAATATTATATTGAAATAATTTAATAATATCAATATTAATATATTTTATATATTTTATATTAATAAATAAAAAACAAAAAAAAATAATTTTTATATTTAATAAATCTGATATTTAAAAAATTAATTCATAAATAATAAATAAAATTATATAAAAAAAATGAATCCTAAGCATCCTAAAAGTTCAAAACAAGGCTCTGGAAAAGAGAAAAAAAATCCTGATAAAAGTAAGAATTTAATTTAATTATAATATATAGAATCTGGAGATAAAGGAGATATTAAAGCATCTTTTTTAAAAAAACTAAATTTAGCAAAAACAACATATGATTACTCTGATGAAACAAAAGATCAAAAAGCTAAAGCCGAACGTTTAACAGCAATTAATGATTTACTTCAAATGCTAACAGATCAAAGATTAGTAACTAGTTTATTTATATCAAACATAGATAATGTAATAGATATGATCAAAAAAAATATTTTCCGTCCTCTTCCTAATACAAAAAATAATGTTGCTTTAGCTGTAAGTGATACTGGATTAGAAGAAGAAGAACAAGAACCTGATCATAGTTGGATGCATATAAGAGGAATATATGATATATTTTTACAATTGATTATAAACGAAGCTTGTGATGTAAAAACATTTAAACCTTTTGTTACAAGTAATTTTATTAGTGAATTTTTACAATTATTTGATTCTGACCTTGTTGAAGAAAGAGACTTTTTAAAAAATATTTTACATAAATTATATGCTAAATTAGTTCCAAGAAGAAAAATGATAAGAAAAGCTATTACTGATTGTTTTCATTTATTAATTTATGAAATACATAAATTCAATGGAGCAAGTGAATTACTTGATATTATGGCAAGTATTATCAGTGGTTTTGCTGTTCCTTTAAGAGAAGAGCATGTAATTTTCTTTAAAAATATTATAATCCCTCTTCATAAAGTCCAAACAAGTAATTTATATTTTGATAACTTAATAAGATGTTCAATGTTATTTTTAACTAAAGACAGTACTTTAGCAATTCCTTTATTAGAAGGTATTTTAAAATACTGGCCATTTGCAAATTATGTAAAAGAAACTTTATTTTTACAAGAATTACCAGAAGTTTTTGAATTTTGTGATGCAGAGAGAATTCAACCTTTAGTTGTAAAATTATTTAAAAGAGTTATTAGATGTATAAGTGGTTCTCATTTACAAGTTGCCGATCGTGCTATGTGTTTATTTGAATCAGAGAGTTTCATTGCCATTATTAAACAATATAAAACTATTACTTTTAATATGTTAGTTCCAGTTGTTAGTTATTTAGCTGATAATCATTGGCATCAAATGTTAAAAGAAAGTTTAAGTGCTTTGAAGGAAATATTACAAAAAATTGACCCTCAAGCTTATAATAATGCATTAGAAAATTTAGATCAAAAGAAATATGATAAAACTTTAAGAATAAATCAACCTGCAGATGAAAGAAGTAAATTAGATCAAAAATGGAAAAGTTTATGCAAATTAGCCCAAAAAAATAATCCTAAATTCTCTGAACCTATTATTCCATTTAGTGATAATTATGTATTAAGAGATTATAATTCAGTTTATAAGAGTATTTATAATAAGGAAAAATATTTAAATGATTAAGAATGTAAATTCATAAATATTAAATTTAAATATTAAATAACATAATTTAGTAAAAATATTAAATTTAAAAATTAATTTATTAATTAAATATATATTTTTTTCTTTTTTATTAAATTTATAGACTTTATTAGTTAATATTTTTTTTAATTAATATATTATTTATTTATAATATAATTACTTATTTTAATTAATTAATTTATATTATTATTATTAATTAAAGAATTAAATTATTTTAAATTTAACAAATTTTAATTTATTTATACAAATGAATGATAATAATTATTTAGAATTTGAAAATTTCAATCAAGATTTTATAAATAAATGGAATAATATTGATAATAAATTAAAATATCAAAAAAAATTAAATAAAAATAAAAAAAATATTAATAATTTAACAATAATTTCATTAAATTTAAATAATTTAATACATCAAATTGATAATAATTGTGAAAAATATTTTCAATCTAAAATCAATGAATTAAATTTATTAAAATCAAATTCAAACAATATTAAAATAAAAAATAATAATAAACCATTTATTAAAGAAAAAAATAAAAAAACTCAAAAATATGATTCAAAAAAAACTTTTTTAAAATTTAATAATGAATCAGAACAAAATGATAAAAAATCAATTGATGAGATTTTAATAGAACAAAAAGAAGAAAATCTTAAAAAAAAAGAAAAAATTTTTGGAATTCGAAATTTAATTGACCCTGATTTTAATCAAAATATTATAAATAATAAAAATGAAAAAATAAATGTAAAATATTTAGTAAAAAATAAAGATGAAAAAATTGAAAATTTAATAGAAAAATTAACAAAAATAAAAGATAATAATGTAAAAGATAATAATATGAATAATAAATCGTTTTTAAAAAGAGAAGATGAAGTTCAAAATAATTTAAAACAAATTAAAAAAAATAAAAGTGATTTATTTAATGAATTAAAATTAAAAGAAATTCAAAAACAATATAATAAAAAAAATGAAAATAAAGTATATAATAAAATTAAAGATAATTATAAATATTTATATCAATTATATCCAAAATTAATTAATAATCAATAATTTAAATAATTATTATTTAAAATTTACTATTAATAATATTAATATTATTTAGTTTTCATTTTTATTTTCTTCTTCTTTTTGTTCTGTATTTTCTTCTTCATTTTTCTTATTGTTTTCATTTTTTTCTTCCTCTTTTTGATTATCATTCTTATTTATTTCTTCCTCTTTTTGAGTTTCACTTTTAATTTCTTCTTCTTGATTGTCATTCTTATTTTCACTTTTAATTTTTTCTTCTTGATTATCATTCTTATTTATTTCTTCCTCTTTTTGATGTTCACTTTTAATTTCTACTTCTTTTTGATTATTATTTTTATTTTCATCTTCTTTTTTATGTTCACTTTTAATTTCTTCTTCTTTTTTATTTTCATTTTTATTTTCTACATCTTTTTGATTATCATTTTTATTTTCATCTTCTTTTTTATTTTCATTTTCTTTTTTATTTTCTTCATCTTTTTGATTATTATTTTTAATTTCATCTTCTTTTTTATTTTCATTTTTATTTTCTACAGTTTCATTATTTTTTTCTTCTTCTTTTTTTTCTTCATCTTTTTTATTTTCTTTATTAATTATATCATTCTTAATATCATCTTCTTTAATTTTTTTATCATCTTTATTTTCTTCATTATTTTTTTTCATATCCTTGTCATCAATATTATCATTTTTTTTTTCTTTTTCCTTTTCCTCATTTTTTATTTTTTCTAAATAATTTTTATCTTTAAATCCACATATTCCTTTTTCTCTTAATTGTTTTAATTCTTCTTCATTACAAATATTATCATATATAATTTTAAATAAATTTTCAGTTACATTATATGCTTCAACATATTCATCAATAACTTCAATAATTTTCCCTTTTTCAATATTAAAATCTTTCATATTTGTTGTATAAGGTATTAATTGGCCAAAAATTATATTCATCACACCACTTTTATTTTGTTCAAATTTTTTATTAATTTTTTTATTTTTTTCTATTTCTTTATCCACTGCACTTTGAATTGCTTTTTTCCAAAATTCAATAGATTTTAACCATTTATTATCTTTTATATATTCAAATAAATAAATTTTTTTATTTTTATCTTCATAATAAAATGTAAGACTTAATATTATACAATTTGTTCCGCTTTCATAATCATTTTCTTTTTCAGAAATTTCTAAAATAACATTTAAAATATCATTTAAATCTTGAATTAATTTTTTTGATCTTGAATAACGTCCTTTTGTTCTTTGTTTACTTAATTCAATTAAAAATATTTTTCTAAATTTTTCTTCTTTCATAAAATTTATTAATATTTGTTTTTCTTCATCTGTAAAGAAAATATTTGGACCGATTTTAAAAACTTTAGCTGAAATTTTTCTAAGTTCAAATTTTGATTTTTCTTCTTCTAAATCAAAATTAGGAAAAACTCCTGTAAAATATTTTTTTAATGTAACTATATATTGATAATTTATTTCTTGATTATTAAAGTTTGATTTCATATCATATGAAGTTTGAAACGGAGTAAAAATTATATCTTCTATAGTTTTATACTCACATTTATTTTGATTAATAAAATTATTTATATCTTTTTCTAAAGAAAATTTTGAAAAATTATCTTCTAATGAATTGCCATTCACAAGTAAATTATTTGATAGTTTTTTTATATATTTTATATATTCAGTTAAATTATTATTTATTTTGCTACCTAAATTTTTATCAAAAATTTCAAAAAAATTTAAATATTTTATTTGTAAATTTACGTAATTATTTTTTATTTTATTTGCATCATTAATAGATTGAATATATTTACTTTCATGATTTTTCGAACTTTCACAAATTTCTTTTGTTTGATTTTCCATTTTTTTTAAATTATCATTTTTTCCAATAACATCTGAAAGTTTTAATTTAAGAGTAGTTATTATATTATTTTCTGCATTTTTTGATGAATTTTCAAATATTTTTTTATTTTTTTCAACTAAAATTTTAATATCATTATAATTTTTATATATTTTTTTAATTTCATTCAATTTTTCTTTTTCTTCTTTTATTAAATTATCAAATAATAAATTTTCAATTAAATTAGATTTGAAAAAATTTCCTAATTTAAAAATTTCTTCAGAAAAAAATTTTAAAGAATTAATCAACATTTTTAATGCTTCATTTTGAGTAGAATTTTGTTCTTCAAAAAATACATAATTTTTTGATAAAATATTTGTTAAATTTTTATTAAATTCAAAACAATTATTTTGAAATTTTTTTAAAATATCAACAAAATTTGAAATATGATTTGTTTGTTTTTTAAATCTTTCATGTAAAAATTCATATTTTTCCCAAAAATTTTTTTCATAATTCATTTTAAATAATATAATTAAAAAAAAATAAAAATTATTATTTTTTATTTAAATAAATAATTATTAATTAAAAATAATATTTAATTAAAAAATAAATTAAAAAAAATAAAAATGTTCATTATGAATAATAATTCAAACTCCTTTAATAATACTAATTTTAATAATAATATATCAAATGGAATTCTATCAGATAAAAATCAAATAGGAGTTAAAAAATCTAATATTATTTCTGAAAGTCATAGAGAATTTGGAAAAGATTTAAAAAAAAATACTAATTTAAATAAAGACATTTCAAATCAAAATGTCGTTAAACAAAATAATAAAGAAAATTTTGTTAATAATGAAAATGTTAATACTTTAAATTATTTTAAAAAAGATTCAATTATTATAAATAATGAAATAATACAAAATCATGTCAAAGCAAATAATGAAAAAATGGATATTGAAAATCAAAATTCATTTAAAAAACAAGAAGAAATTGAAATTTATATAGATGATAATGAACAAAAAATGGAATTAGAACTTAATAATAATGAGATACCTTCAATAAATAAAAATCCTCAAAATGTTCAAGAATATTTTTCAGATATTTTTAAATATTTTTTTGAAATAGAATCCACTTATCTTCCTATTCCAAATTACATGGATAGTCAAAATGATATTAACGAAAAAATGAGAGGTATTTTAAATGATTGGCTCATTGAAGTTCATTTAAAATATAAACTTGTTCCTGATACAATGTATTTAACAATAAATTTAATAGATAGATATTTATCAAAAAAAAAAGTATTAAGAACTAAATTACAACTCGTAGGTGTTACTGCCATGTTTATTGCAAGTAAATATGAAGAAATTTTTCCACCTGAAGCAAAAGATTTTGTTTATATTACAGATAATGCATGTAATAAAAAAGAATTATTAGATATGGAAATTGATATGTTAACTACATTAAATTTTGATATTACTTTTCCTAGTCAATATAGATTTTTAGAGTTATATAAACAAGTTTTAAATTTAAGTGATATTATGTTTAATTATAGTTATTATTTACTTGATTTATGTTTAATTAGTTATAAAATGATTAAATATAAATTTAGTGAATTAGCTGCAACTGCTGTTTTAATAAGTATTAAAATATTTAAAGGAGTTCTTGATAATTTTGAAAAAACAGGTTATAAAGAAAATGAATTAACTATGTGTTGCAAAGATATGTGTAATGTTTTACAAAATAGTGAAAAAAATAATTTACCTGCTGTAAGAAAAAAATTTAGTTTAGCAAAATTTTTGGAAGTTGCTAAGACAAAAATATTATAAAATATTAAAGATAAATTTTTTCATTTATATTTATTGTATATAATAATTGATGATTTTTTAACCTAAATTTTTATTTATTATTTGTATATGAATATATATAATTTATTTAATTTTTTTTAAATAAAATATTTATTATTTAAAGAAAATATTAATTTTTTATTATATAATAAATAAATATAATAATATAAAAACTTTTATAAAATGATAAAAAAGTTTATTAATGATTAAATTAAAAAATTATTTATATAAATATAAATTTCAAATAAAAGAAATTAAATAATTTTTATTAAATATTAAATAAAAAAAGATTTAATTTTAAATTTATATTTTTTATTTTGTACTTTTTATAAATTAATTCTTTTATTTTTATATTAAATAAAAATTTTTTATAAAATTAATTAAATTAAAAATATTAAATGAAAACAATTTTAAATAAAAAAAAAATATTTTTTATCTATGAATTTAATTTATTTTTTAAAATTTTATTTCTTTCACCTTCTCTTAATTCATATATATTTTTATTTCTTCTATCTAAATAAAACCATATAATTATTTTTCCAATAAAATTTATTACACTAACAATATAACAAATAAACAAATTAAATTTTTTTTCTTTATTTTTAATCATAAAACTTCCAAAATTTAAATATAACCATACAACATCAAAAACTAAACAAATTAAAAATCCTCTTATTAAATATTCACAATAAGTATCAATTAAATTTTTATTTCTTTTATAAATAACATTCAAAGTCATAAAAAATAATAACAAAGTTAAATAATTATTTCTAGCTAAAAATTCACAAATAGTTAATAAAAAACAAACATAAATTAAAGAAATAATTGCTTTATTAAATTCATAGCCAATATTTTCATTTAATTCTAAATTTATAATATTATTAATATGATTATTATTATTAAATTTTTTCATTGATTCTCTTGTAACATATATACTTCTTCTCGTTGATGAAATATAATCTAAAATATCTTCAGATTTTTCAAATATTCTTTTATCAATAATTGAATTAATTTTTCCTGCTTCAATTATTCCAAAAGGTTCATTAAAATCTTTTTGATATTTATCTAATTCAGAAATATCTTCATTTAATCTTTTAATTTGAATTTTAGTGTTCGCTACTAAATCAGAATAATATTTATGCCAATCATAAATATATCTTAATTGTAAATGAATTGAACCATTTCCTGAACTTGTTACTGTATTATTATCAAACAAACTTAATGAATACCAATTTTCTGTTTTTTGTTGATGGTTTAATAAAACTAAATCAATACTTATTTGACCTATCAATTGAGAGCCTGAAAAATTAGATTGATCATATACTTCAACTTTCAATATTTCACCTGAATTTGTGATTGGAAAAGTAAAATCTTCAAAATAAATTGGATTATTTGTGTTTTCTATTAAATTAGATTGTTGTTTTATTCCATTTAAAGAAAATATTACATATGTGTTTGGTTGGGTATTTGAATTAAAAGGAACTAAATCTTTTGCTTCAAATAATGTGATACTTAAATTTGCATTTTCACATATTCCATCTTTATTAACAACTTGATTTTTTGTTTTTTCATATTTTTCTTCATATTCTTTTAAACTTAATTTTAAATCATTAGATAAGAGATTTAATTTTGTTTTTTTTAATATTAATCTTTCTTCTAATTTTATATAACTAAAAATGAATTCTTCTAATGTTATTTTATCATCTTTATTTTTATCTAATAAAATAAAAAGTCGTTCTATATATTTTTTAGTAATATTTTCGGAATTTTTACGGTTTTTGAAAAAATTATATAATTCATCAAAAGATAAATATGTATTATTATCAATATTAATTTGATCAAATTCTTTTTTTAATTTATAATATTTTTTTTGAATTGTTTTTGTATAATCTCTTGACATATTTTGAACAATACTTGTTCCATATTTTTCTACCATTTCTTTATCAGCTAATTCATTAGCTAATTCTCTTGAAATTTTTTCTATATGTTCTTTTTCTGTTAAATTATTTGTATTTTCATCTATATTATTATTATTATCTAAATCTGGAAAATTTTCTTTCATAAATTATTGATGTTAATTTAAATATTATTCTATTATTAATTAATTTTAAATAAAAATATTATTTAATTTTAATATATAAAAAAAATATTATAAAACAAATATTAATTATTTATTATTTAAAATAACAAATATTAATAATGGAAGATACAAAAAAAGAAGAAAATACTACTAATGACACAAAAAAAGAAACAAAAGAAGCAAAACCACTTTCTCAAGTGAATGATAAATCTAATGACACAGATCATACTCATGAACATGAACATCATCATGACCATCCTCATGACCATGACCACCCTCATGAGCATGACCACCCTCATGAACATGATTTAGATAAATTAACTGATGAACAAAAAAGACAAATTCAAGAAGAAATGGCTAAATTATCATTAATGAGATCTAAAAGAAAAAAAGGTGAAATTAAAGAAACATATAAATTTTGGTCAGAACAACCTGTTCCTCAATTTGATAAAGAAATAGATGTTAAATTTGGACCTATAATAAAAGACAATAAAGTTGAAAATGAAAGAAAAGAACCTTATCCATTACCAACTGGGTTTGAATGGGCTGATGTAGATGTTACTAATCCACCTGAATTAGATAAATTATATGAATTTTTAAAAGGAAATTATGTAGAAGATGATGATCATATGTTTAGATTTGATTATAATAAAGAATTTTTAAAATGGCATCTCACAGCTCCCGGATATTATAAAAATTGGTTAGTCAGTGTGGTAAAACCCGACCCCAAAAAAGGTAAAAAAAAAATGATAGGTTTTATATCAGGTATACCAGTTAAAGTATGTATCAATGGAACAGATCAAGTAATGGCTGAAATAAATTTTTTATGTGTTAATCAAAAATTTCGTGAAAATAGATTAGCTCCAGTTTTAATTAAAGAAGTAACGAGAAGAATTCATTTAGAAGATATATGGCAAGCTGTTTATACAAGTGGAACTATGTTACCAAAACCTTGGGCTAAATGTACATATTATCATAGAAATTTAAATGTTACTAAATTATTAGATATTAAATTTACTTATTTAGGACCTAATATGAATAGAGCTAGGGCTAAAGCTATATATAAATTACCTAAAGATCCTTCTATTCAAGGATTAAGACCTATGGAAGCTAAAGATGTTGATCAAGTTACTGAATTATTAGATGCTTATGAAAAGAAATTTAAAGTTCATGGATATTATAATAAAGAAGAAGTTGCTCATTGGTTTTTACCTAAAAAAAATGTTGTTTATTCTTATGTAAATTGTGATAATGATAATAAAGTTACAGATTTTATTTCATTTTATAGTTTGCCTAGTAGTGTGTTAAATCATGAAACTCATAAAAAATTATATGCTTGTTATTCGTTTTTTAATATTGCGAATAGTGTAAGTTTTAAAGAATTAATTAAAAATGCTTTAATTTTGGCTAAAAATAATGGATTTGATGTATATAATTGTTTAAATATTATGGAAAATCAAACAATATTTACTGATTTATTATTTGGTCAAGGAGATGGAACTTTAAAATATTATTTTTATAATTTTGTTTGTCCTGACACAAAACCTGAAGATTTAAGTTTAGTATTAATGTAAAAATAATAAAAAATAAAAATATTTAAATAAAAATATTAAATAATAATTAAATAAAAAATAATAATATTTGATTTTTTAATTATTTTAAATATAAAATTAGAAAAAATTTTTATATAATAATAAAATATTATTATATAATTAAGTTATATATTTATATATATATGAATTATTCAATTAAAAATTTATACCTAATTAATAAAAAAACTTTTAACAAAAATTTTTAATTATAAATTAACATTTAAATTCATATTTTCATCTACATATTCACAATCTTTAATACTCTCAAAAAATTTTTTTAAATTAATATATTCTTGACTATGTTTCATATTTTGTTTTTCACTATTTTCTAAATATCTTTTTTTAGTTCTATTTCCTTTCATTTCCCAAATTTCCAACTCTTGATCAGAACTTAAATAAATAGCAATTCCTTCTAATTTATCATTTATCCAATTACTAATAATAAATTTATTAGTTTTATAAAAATAATTAAGACCAATTCCTTCTTTTTTATTATCTTTAAAATAGCCTATATATTTTTTATTATTATCCTGAATAAAACATCCAAAACCTTCTAAACTATTATTTTTCCAATAACCATTATAAACTTTTGCATTATTATACCATCTAAACACACCTTTTCCTTCTACTTTATCATTTACAAATCCACCTTCATATGTTGATCCATTTCCAAATGTTATTTTACCAAATCCATTTCTTTTATCATTTTTATATTGACCTATATAAACTGTTCCATCTATAAATGTTTCTTTTCCCTGACCATTTTTTTCATCGTTTTCAAATTGACCTTCATATGTTGATTTATTTATTACGTCTATAAATTTTCCATATCCATTAAATTTATCTTGTTTGAAATCTCCTTCATATGAATTACCATTTGAAAATGTTAATTTTCCTTTTCCATTTCTTTGGGAATTTTCATCTAAATCACCTATATAAATTGAACCATTTTCGTATGTTTTTTTCTTTTGTTGATATAAATTTTTTTTCAAATTATTAATATTATTATTATTATTTATATTATTATTATTATTATTATTTAATGGATTATTGCTATTTACTGTATTATTATTTGTATCAGATAACATATTTTTATCATCAAAAGTTGTTACTTTTGTATTTAAATTATTAAGATTGATAGTTTTTGAATTTTTTTTAGAAGAATTTATGAAATTATTTTCTTTATTTTTATTTGATGAATAATTACTTTGATCAAAATCTATAGAAATAAATTGTTTTTTATTTTCTGAATCAGAAGGAATATATTCATTATGATTTAAAGGCTAAATATTAATAATTATTAAAATATAAAATTATTAATAATTATTATTACCTTTTCTTTTTGTTCATTATTTAATTTATTTTTTTCACAATTACAAAAATCTGTTATTTGATTTCCCATTTTTATATTAATTAAAAAGAATATTTATAAATATTATTTACGATAATATAATATTTAAATTTTTAAATTAATTATTTATATTTTAGTTAAAAAAAATAATTATTTATTATATAAAAAATGAATAAAAAATTTAATTATTTTTTTTAATTGAATACAACATAATTTTCATATTTGATAAATTTTCAAATAATTTTTTATTTTTTTCTTTGTCTTTAATAACATCACCAAATAAATCATTATCATTAAAATATTCTTTTTTATAATTTAAATTATTTTCATTTAAATATTCTAAAAATTTATTAGTCATTGAACGTTGTTCAGGCATACAAATGTAACAAATTCCATTTTCATCTAATATTTTATTAATTAACAAAACTAATTCTTTTATATTTCCTCCTTGATAAATTAATTCACTTCCAATTATAATATCATATTTATTATTAAATGTATTATAATCTTTCCAATCTAATTTTAATATTTCATAATTTTTATTATTTATTTTATTAATTTTGATATTTTCTTTTAAATTATTTAACACATCATCATTATAATCACTAAAAGTATAATATTTAACATTTATTTTTTTTAGGATAGAAATTCCTAATAAACCACAGCCTGTTCCTAATTCAATTATGTTTTTATTTTCAAATAAATGTGAATTTTTTAATACAAATCTTGTTAAAACAACTGAAGATTCCCATAAATGCAAACCTTCTTTTCCATCAGCTAAAAAAATAGTTTGTTCTTTTAAATCAACAGAAAAATCTTTTGTAATTATTATAGATTTTTTTTTAAGTTTCATTAATTCATTCATAAATATTTAAATAAAAAAAAATATAGAAATTAAATAATAGAATAATTAAAATATTTTTTTCATTTAAGGAAAATTATATTTTTTATTTATTTATTAGTTAAAATTTCATATAATTTGCTTCCTATTTTTATAGTATGATCGATTGTGATTGTTTGATAATAATCATTTTTTAATTTTATATTTTGAATTACTTCACCTAAATCAATTGCTCTATTTATACAAGCACTAAAATCTTCTTTTTCTATGCCTAAATAATGAACATGAAAATAATAAAAACTTGGAGGATAATGAATAAAAGCTCTTATTTTATTTTCATTTACACCTAATTTTTCTTTAAAAACTTTTTTTCCTTCAAAATAAAAACTTTCTAATAATTTTAAATGTTTTTCATTTAAGTCTCTTAAACATTTTATGTTCGAATCAAAAGGAAATCCTAAATAATCAATTCCTTTTTTATCTGTATAATTTTTTACTAAAATAAATATATCGTTTTTATAAAAAATTGTTTCATTTTTTCCTTCAAAAATATTTTTGATCCATAAAATATCATTTTTATCTATAGAATTAATATATTTTAATGTTTTATTTAAATAAATTTCATAAGTTTCTGAAAAAATTTCTAATTTTGCTGTTTTATATTTTTCAATTATTTTTTCAGAAACTGGAAAAATTAATTCAACATTATTTTTATTAGATAGAATGTCTTTTGTAATATATTTATAATATTGTTGATTGTTAAATATATTTTTTGATTCTGAACAAATTGGAAATAATAATAATTTATTATTTGAAATATTTTGAGAATCAAATGGTAATTTTTGAATATTTAAAATGAATTTTTGATCTTCATTATTTAATTTAATTTCGCATAGTAATTTTATATTACAATAATTTTCGTTATTGTCTAAAACTTCTAAAATTTTCATTGAAGGATCTTTTAAAAAATTTTCTAATAAAGAATTTTTATCTAAATTAAAATTCATTTGATTAAAATTTTGTTTTTTTTTTATATAAAATTTATTTAATATTGTTTAAAAAATATATTATTAAATTTTTTAATATTGAATATTATTTAATATGAAATATTTTTTATATTTTATTTTTTTAAAACATTTATTATGTCAAATTTACAATTTTAAATTTCCTTTAACTCAACTTGAAAAAAATTGTTTAAGAGAAAGTTTTCCTGAAAAAACATTAGTAATTTTTTATGTAGTTAGTAATGTAACAAATGTTAAATTTATAATAAAAGATGCAAAAAAAAAAATAATGACAACTCAAGATGGAAAAATGTTTAAATTTCCTTTCACAACTTATCAAAAAGGTTATTATGAAATTTGTTTTGAAAATTTGGAAAGAGAAATTACATTTTTATTTTTTAAATTAAAATATGGAGTTGCTGCTAAAGATTATTCAAGTATTGTTAAAACAATGGATCTCAAACCAATTGATATTGAAATTGAAAAATTAATAGAAAAAAATCAAAATATAAATAATTTTATGAATATGGGTTCAAATTATGAAAAAATGTTTATAGCTAGTTTGGATAGTGTTAAAGGGAAAATGATTATTTTTACTGGATTATGTATTGGTGCTATGGTTGGAATTGTTGGATTTGAAACTTATATTTTGAAAAAATTTATGGAAAGAAGAAAAATTATTTAATAAATTAATATGAATTTAACAATAATTATTTATATATTTTATTTAATAATCAATTTTATTTATAAATATAATAAATTATATATTTGTATTATTAAATAAATTTATTTAAAATATATAAAAATATAATATAAATTTTTGAATATCTTTTTATATTTAAATTTTAATATAAATTAAAATTTTTTTCTTTAATTATTATTATTTAATTAAATAATTTTTATTATAAAAATTATTAATAAAATTTTTATTTAAAATTAATTATTAAAAAATGTTAATTTAAAATTTATATTGAAAATAATAAATTTTTTTATAATTTTCCATTTAAAATAAATATTTTCAATAAAAATAAATCATAATTAATTATATTATTATTTATAAATAAATTTGATTAAAAAAAATATAATGAAAAAATTAACAATAAAAGAAATAGAAAAATTAGAACCAAAAAAAATAAAATTAATATTAGAACTTTTACCACCTGTTTCAAATGATAGTGAATTAAATTGGGTGATTAAAAAATATAAAACAGAAGGTACATATATAGGTCAATTAAATAATGAAAATAAAAAAGAAGGAAGAGGTTTAATAGAAATTAAAGACATAAATTTAATAGGTTATTTTGAAAATGATTTAGTAAATGGAAAAGCAATAACATTTGATAAAGATTTTAAAAATAAAATTTTTGAAGGAAATTATGTAAAAGGAAAAAGAGAAGGACATGGAATTTTAATTTATGAAAATGGTGATAAATATGAAGGAAATTTTTTTAATAATGTTAAAAATGGAGAAGGAATTTATCATTATAAATCTGGTGCTTCTTGGAAAGGTCATTTTGATGATGATAAAATGAATGGAGAAGGATTTTATTCAAAAAATGGAAAGAGTACAAAAGTAAAATTTATAAAAGGAATTGAACAAAAATAAAATAATAATATTATTAGTTAATATTATAATAATTTAAGTTAATAAAAATATTAAAAATAAAAATTTTATTTGTTTAATTTATTATAAATATTATTTAATCTATTTAAAATTTTAATTATAATTTATTTTTTAAATTAATAATATATCATAAAAATTATTATTTAAAATCTAATAAAAACAAATAAAAATTTAATTAAAAAATTAATATTTATAATATAAATATTAATATATAACATTATTTTTTTTTCTTTTTATTATTTTTATTATCACTAATAAAATAATTTTCAGGGAAATTAAGTAAACCACTTCCGCTTTTAGGTAAATATAATTTCGGAAAATATTCTTTTTCATAATTATTAAAAATAGTTTCATTAATTGTTGTGAAATTAGTAATTTTTTTATAAGTTTTAATTTTTTTATTATTATCAATATTAAAATTATCATCATTTTTAATATTAGCCATAGATTCGCTTTTTTTTAATGTGTTTCTTAAAATATTAAATTCATTTAAATTAAAATTTAATAAAGTTTTTCTCATTTCTAAAAAATTTCCATCATTATGATTTTTAATCCATTTTTTTTCATTATTAGTTTTATTTAAAATTGAAAGATTCGTTTTGAAATTTTCATAAGAATCATTAGATTTTTTTTTAAAATTAGTAATATCATAAATGCTCATTGGTTTATATTCAATTTTATAATTATCTTTATATCTATCGATTTTATTTATGTTACAAATGGTTTGATATTTAAATCTGGTGTCAAAAATTTTATCGTTATTACAAAATTTATAAATTAAATCTGATTTTATATTTTCATTTTTATAAATTTCATCATCAGATTTTCTTAAATTATTTTTCAAATTTTCAAAAATTGTCCATTTTGAATTAGAAATATTTAATTTCGCTTTGAAATTATAAATTTTTTCTTTTTCATTTTTAATAATAATATTTTCATTATTAATATTTTTAATATCATTAATATTAATTTTTTTTTTTTTGTTATTTTTATTTAAAAATAATTCAACTGTTGTTTTTGATTTTGTCATTAATTTTCTATTGAAATTTCCGAATTTTTTATGAATAAATGAATTTTCTTTTTGGAAATTAAAATTAAAAGTTTTTTTTTTTTTTTTATTAATTTTTTGTTCAATTTTGTTTTTTTTTTTTTTTTTTTTAATTAAATTTATTAATTTTTAT
>JAEEGK010016738.1_pt1 | contig 16067 bp, 13 predicted proteins | sample 8958771 | NCBI WGS metagenome assembly JAEEGK01 (sample SAMN16246547, study PRJNA631951) | gut metagenome | biome: gut microbiome; feature: rumen; material: SC-attached | host: Bos | place: Iran: Karaj | collected 2018-10
CCGTCTAAGTATACGGAGTACAGCGTGAAGAACTCGCCGTGGAAGGATGGCAAGGGCGACGTGGTGCGCGAACTGGCCGATGCCTGTCGCGAAGAGGGACTGGAGTTTGCCGTGTATCTGTCGCCTTGGGACAGGAACCATCCTGAGTACGGGCGTCCTGCCTACGTGGAGTATTTCCGCAACCAGCTGCGCGAGTTGCTGACCAACTACGGCGACATCTTCGAGGTGTGGTTTGACGGCGCTAATGGCGGCGACGGCTGGTATGGTGGTGCCAACGAGACGCGCAAGATAGACCGCACCACGTATTATGAGTGGCCAGAGACGTATAGGATGATTCGCCAGCTGCAGCCCAAATGTCTGATCTGGAACGACGGCAGCGACCGTGGCGACCTGCGCTGGGTGGGCACTGAGGCTGGTAATGTGGGCGAAACCAACTGGAGCCTGCTGTACCGCGATGGCGACGTGCCCTATGAGATGCTGCACTACGGTGTGGAGGATGGCAATGTGTGGTGCCCTGGCGAGACGAATACCAGTATCCGTCCAGGCTGGTTCTACCACGAGACGGAGAACGAACATGTGAAGAGTCTGTCGAAGCTGATGGATACCTATTATAAATCGGTAGGCCGCAACTCTACGCTGCTGCTCAACTTCCCCATAGCGCCTAATGGACGAATACATCCGACGGACAGTCTGCGGGGTATCGCGTTCAAGAAGATGATAGATGAGGTGTTTAGGGAGAATTTAGCCTCACCCCCGACCCCTCTCCCACTGGAGAGGGGAGCGGTTACCTATATCGTTGATATTAAGAAAGGTGCGGCGTTCAACCGTTTCGTTGCCGAGGAGGACATTGCGCAGGGGCAGCGGGTGAAGAAGTTTGCGCTGGAGGCACTGGTTGACGGCAAATGGCAACCGCTAAGGGATGAACTGGTAGAGAATGGCGACGGGCTGACCACCATCGGGCATCGCCGCATCATCTGCTTCCCCACCGTGAAGGCCTCGAAACTGCGCTTTACCATTACCGATTATAAGGCAGAGCCCATCATAAAGAAGATTGGCGTATACCTTGCCCCTGAACTTACTGCCGATATCCCTGACTCAGGCGAGAAACGCAGCAGCGGACTGCATTATTTCTTCAGCACCCCCACACAGATGATGATTGACTGGGATACAGAGCAGACCTTTACCACTTTCCGCTATCTGCCGCCGCAAGGCACTCGCGAAGGATTGGTCACCCACTACACCCTCTGGGGCTCTACCGATTGGAGTCACTGGGAGAAGCTGGCCACGGGCGAGTTCTCGAACATCGTGAACAACCCCATTTGGCAAACCATCAAGTTCCCCGCCGCAAAGGTTCGCATCCTTAAATTCGATGCCGACCGTCTGGCAGAGGGCGAGCGCATGGCCTTTGATGATGTAGAAATCGAATAAATTGAAAATTGAAAATATGAAAAGAAACTGGCTTTTAACTATTGGCTTTTGGCTCTTGGCTTTTGGTACTTCAGCACAGAGAACGCTGTTTGACAATGGCTGGCAGTTTATCCGCGAGGGCAAGACTGTTAGTGTAGATTTGCCTCACGATTGGGCGATATTCTATGCCTCCGACCCGGCAACTGGTGCCAGCGGTACCAACGGCGGTTGGTATCCTGGAGGCAAGGGAGAGTACAAGAAACTGTTTTCAATTGATAATGGAAAATGGACAATGGACCATTCCTTGGTCAAAATGCACTTTGAGGGCGTGTATCAGAAGGCCGAGGTGTTCATCAACGGACAGAAAGCTGGTCAGCATGCCTACGGCTACACGCCATTCACGGTAGACATTACACCTTATTTATATAGAGACAAGCGACAGAATGAAGTGCTGGTAAAGGTCGACAACAGAGAACAGCCCAACTGCCGCTGGTATACTGGCTCAGGCATCTATCGCCATGTGTGGCTGGAGACGATGCCCGCCCTGCATATTGCCGAGAACGGTGTGTTTGTTACTACGCCAGAGATATCGTCAGACAAGGCTGTTGTAAGGGTGGACGTGACGGTGCAGAACGAGAGCGACCGCGATAGAAATGCAGTGGTAGCCGTTGGCGTAGGCCAGATGACGGTAAGCGTGCCTGCCCATCAGCAGAAGACAGTTTCTACTTCGTTCATCGTCAGGAATCCTCACCTGTGGTCGCCGGATGATCCTTTCCGCTACGAAGTGAAGGCTGAACTGAAAGAAAATGGAAACGTCGTTCATCAGCAGTCGGTAAACTATGGTGTCCGTTCGTTTACTTACGATGCCGAGAAGGGCTTTGTGCTCAATGGCAAGCCGCTGCTCATCAATGGTGCCTGTGTGCATCACGACGATGGCGTGCTGGGCGCAATGGCCTTCGATGCTGCCGAAATCAGAAAGGTGCGCCAGATGAAGGATGCTGGTTTCAACCTTATCCGCACCTCGCACAACCCCACCACACGCGCCTTCCTCGATGCCTGTGACTCTATTGGTATGCTGGTCATCGGCGAAGCCTTCGATGGCTGGCGCACAGCCAAGAAACCCTACGACTATTCTACGCTGATTGACTCGTGCTATCAGGAGGATATTCGTGCGATGGTGGAGCGCGACCGCAACCATCCCAGCATCATCTGTTGGAGCATCGGCAACGAGGTGATAGAGCGCAAGGACATCCGCGTGGTACATACTGCTAAGCTGTTGAAGCAGGCTATTCTGGATTACGACACCACGCGCCCTGTAACAGAAGCCCTGTGTGCCTGGGACAGCGATTGGGAGATCTACGACCCCCACTTCGATGTGCTCGACATCGGTGGTTATAACTACATGATTCATAAGCACGCTAGCGATCATCAGCGTAATCCCAAGCGGGTGATGTGGCAGACGGAGAGCTATCCGCGCGATGCTTTCAAGAACTGGAAGCTGGTTCGCGACTATCCGTACGTCATTGGCGATATTGTGTGGACAGGTCTCGACTACCTAGGTGAGTCGGGCATCGGCCGTAATTACTACGATGGTGAGACGCCAGGCGAGCACTGGCGCGAGGGTGGTGTGCCCGAGTGGCACGGTGCCTACTGCGGCGATGTGGATATCACGGGTTGGCGCAAACCCATCAGTCATTATAGGGAGATGTTGTGGAAGACCCCCCTGTTGTCCCCCGAGGGGGACGTAGCAGCCTCCCCTCGGGGAGGTTTGGAGGGGGGTGTCTATTTGGCCGTTCGCGAGCCGGATGGCTATTGTGGCAAGATCAACATGACGGCGTGGAGCGTATGGCCTACGTGGGAGAGCTGGAATTGGCCAGGATGGGAAGGCAAGCCCATCGAGGTCGAGGTGTATACCAAGGCACCGGAAGTCAAGCTGTATCTCAACGACAAACTCATCGGCACCAAGGCTGTCAGCGAAGAAACGGAATATAAGGCCGTCTTTACCGTCAACTACGAGCCGGGCACATTGCGAGCTGAAGTAACCACTCCCCTCTCTACAAGAGAGGGGCTGGGGGTGAGTCTTCAGACTTCTGGCGAACCTGCTCAGCTGCGTCTCACTGCCGATAAGCCCGCGTTCAAGGCAGACGGTCAGGACTTGGTTTTCATCACCGTCGAGGTGGTTGACGCCCAGGGTCGTGTATGTCCCGATGCCGCCATCCCCTGCGAGGCTACAGTTCAGGGACAAGGCCGACTGATGGCGTTTGCCACTGCCGACCTCACTGACCGCGAGCCGAAGACATCGTCACATGTTACCACATGGAAAGGACGTGCCCTGCTCGTGGTGCGCAGTAACAAGAACAAGGGCAAGGCAACAGTAAGCATCAAAAGCAGTCTGCCTAAAGCCAACCTTACCATCAAATCGAAATAATCATGAAAAGAAGTCTCATCATACTGACATCGTTATTGACCATAACGGTTCATGCGCAGACCACCCACGACTGGGAGAATCCTGCCGTATTGGGCATCAACAAACTGCCATATCATGCCACACTGCAGCTGCCGTCGAAAGAGAAGGAGTGTCAAGAGATTGTGTCGCTTGACGGACAATGGCTGTTCCACTGGAGTCCTAAGCCAGAGGACAGGCCTGTTGATTTCTACAAGGAGGACTACGACGTGAGCGGTTGGGACAGAATCGCCGTGCCGGGCAACTGGCAGACGCAGGGCTACGGCACACCTATTTATATTAATATCAACTACCCCTTTGTGCGCAACCGCCCCAGCGTGACCACCGAGCCGCCCAAGGACTGGACGGCATACGAGAACCGCAACCCCGTAGGGTCGTATGTCACGTTTGTCGATGTCACGAAGGAAATGCTCTCAAAGAACCTCATCCTGCACTTCGGCGGCGTCCACTCGGCCTTCTACCTGTGGGTGAACGGCCAGCGGGTGGGCTACAGCCAGAACTCGATGTCGCCCGCAGAGTTCGACGTTACCAAGTATATGCGCGCTGGCAAGAACAAAGTAGCCGTCGAGGTCTATCGCTGGAGCGACGGCTCGTACCTCGAGGACCAGGACATGTGGCGGCTCTCAGGCATCTTCCGCAGCGTACAACTGTGGGTAAGACCGCTGGTGCATATTGCCGACTACCACGTCACCGCCATTCCCAACGACGACTACTCGAAATTCACCGTCAATGCAAAGATTACTGTATGCAATACGGGCAAGAAAACTGCAAAGAACCTGTTGGTTCAGATACAGATGGCGTGTCCTGAACTATATGGCGTCAACATCAATCCTCATCATAGGAACATCACCAACCATCGTATTGCGAAGCTGCGTGCCGCCGATACCGTTACCGTAGAGCTCACCTATCACTACGACGCCCCGCCTCGTCTGTGGACTGCCGAGAAACCTTGGCTATATCCCTTCACCGTGCAACTGCTTGGCATGAAGGATAGCAAGAACGATGAAGAATTTGCCTACCACTTCGGCGTGAAGCGCGTGGAATGCGTCGGCGAGGTCTTTAAGATCAACGGCAAGAACGTGAAGCTGCGCGGCGTCAATCGTCACGACCACCATCCCCGCACGGGGCGCTACGTGGACGATGCCACCTACGAAAAGGACATCGCACTCATGAAGCAGGCCAACATCAACTTTCTGCGCACCAGCCACTATCCCGACCGCGAGTACCTCTACGAGCTCTGCGACCGCTGGGGCATTTACGTGATGGACGAGGCCAACCAGGAGTCGCACGGCTACGGCTATGCCAATCATGAGATGGGCGAGGACCCTGCCTGGAAAGGCGCTCATGTGGACCGTGCCGAATCGTTGGTGAAGCGCGACTACAACCATCCGTGCGTCATCCTCTGGAGTCTCGGCAACGAGGGTGGGGTAGGGCCTAACCTCCAGGCGATGTACGACACCGTCGTAGCCCTCGACAGCACCCGCCTGCCTTTCTACGACTGTCATCCGCGCTACTCTGCCCTCCACGACTTCGGCTATCCTACGCCCGACGTGCTGAAGGCTGAGGCAGAGAAGGAGACCGAAAAACCGCTCATCGCCCGTGAATATGCCCATGCCATGGGCAACTCGATGGGCAACTTCCAGGAGTATTGGGATGTCATCTACGCTGACAGCAGCATTGCCGGTGCCGCCATTTGGGACTGGGTGGATCAGGGACTGAGCCTCCCCCTAACCCCCTCCAACTGGAGGGGGAATCCTGACGCAGCGAAAGCCTCCCCCGGTGGGGGGAGGTTGGAGGGGGCTTTCCCTAATGGGGGGAGGTTGGAGGGGGCTTTCCTCTACGGTGGCGACTTTGGCGACCAGCCCAACGACGGGAACTTCTGTATTAACGGATTGCTGGCGCCCGACCGCCAACCGCATCCCCATTACTACGAGGTGCAATACGTCTATCAGCCGATTACCTTCAAGCGCGACGAGCACGACGGAACTATCCGCATCGTCAATCGCGACTGCTTTACCGACCCCAGCGAGTATGACATCACCTACGACACGTTACGGTATGGTAGTGAGACACTGCTGAACGTCACCGCCCGCCTGCGCGAGGACAAGCCGTGGGCAGAGAAGGGTTTTGTAGTGGCCCGCGAGCAGTTCGTGCTGCAATCATGGGAGTGGCCGCACCCCGCGCGTCTATCTACTCCCCTCTCCGAAGCTCCCCTCTCCAGTGGGAGAGGGGCTGGGGGTGAGGCTGTGGTTGGAGGTGAGGCTGTTACTATCAACGGAAATACGCTCACCTCTTGGATAGTCGATGGTCGCGAGGTATTGCAAGGACCTTTGGAGCCCTACTTCTGGAAGCCCGAGAACGACAACCAGCGCGCTGCTGGATTCGCACGTCGTGTGGCGGAGTGGAAAGAGGTGAAGGACGTCACTGTCAATTATACCATCATCGACGACCGTACCATCCTTGTCGAGATGGACTATCAGCCTACAGCTGACGACCGCTCTATTATCCCTAAAGTCGGCATGCGGATGCGCTTGCCTGCCAGCTACACGCAGATACGCTACTATGGTCGCGGCCCATGGGAGAACTACCCCGACCGCAAGCGCAGCGCTTTCCTCGGCATCTACGAGATGCCCCTCAGTGAATATGAAACGGAATATATTCGTCCACAGGACAACGGCAACCGTTGCGACATCCGTTGGTTCGAAATCGCATCAGCGACGGGAAGAACCCTCCGCATCGAGGGGCTCCAACCCCTCTGCGTCCGTGCCTGGGATTATGGTGAAGAAGACCTTGACGCTGCTCCCCGTCATGCTCAGGACCTCCAGCGTGGCCGTTTTGTTAATCTCAATATCGACCTTAATATCCATGGTGTGGGCGGCGTCGACACCTGGGGACAGCGTACCTTGCCCCAATATACCATCGATGGCAACCGTCCCTACCACTATGCCTTTATTCTATGTCTTTGACTTCCTCAAAGACGTCGAGCTGTTCGGGCTGGTCCTGAGCCTTGATCCACGACTTCTTGTCGCGGTAGAACTTCAGGGCGTTGATCAGCTCTACAATGCCGTAGACCAGGGTACACCAGCCCAGAACGAGCATGGCCATGTTAAGGGGAGCCATGGGCTTCACCATGACGTAGATGCCCGTGAGCAGGATAAGTGTAGGCATAATCCAGTACCACAGGCTGATATGTCCGTAGCGACGACCACTAAGAAGACCCATATACTGGTTGATGGCGCCTAAGACGAGGATGGCGCCGATGATGTACATCAGGGCCGAGACAAAGAACGTAGGCGACAGGCTCAGGATGAGACCAAGGATGGCACTTCCGATGCCCACAATGGGGAAGGGCGGCTGCTCGCCAGCTACCAGGTTGCCCTCGACATCGTAGACTTTATATTCGCTGACGTGACGTTTCGACCAGAAGTAGGTGACGCATGAGATGAGCCCGGAGATGAGGAAGAGCACACCGATGGCTACGGTAATGCCTTTCACTGTATTGTCGGGAAACTTGATAAGCAGGGCGCCGATGATGATGGCACACAGGGCGCGGAAAACCGAACTTTGTAGTATTCTCATAACCTCTTTTGTTTGTTGTTCTGCTGCAAAGGTAATAAAAAATCTCAAATTCCAAGTCTCAAATCCCAAATAATTGTGTAACTTTGCACAATAAAAGCACGCAATGAAGACCATTTTATTATTAGTTCGTCACGGTGAGACCGTGGATAATGCCAATAAAATCATGCAGGGACAGACGCAGGGCATGCTCAATGACGAGGGTGTCAGACAGGCCCGCCAGCTGCGTGAACAGATGGCCGCAACGCCTATAGATGCTGTGGTTTCCAGCGACTTGAAGCGGGCAATGGACACGGCGATGATCGTTGCAGAGCCCCATCGCCTGGAGGTTCAGACAACTGAGCTGCTCAGGGAACGTGACTGGGGATCGTTTACCGGACGCTACATCCCCGACCTGAAAGACGAGGTGTGGCCCGATGATATTGAAACGCTTGAGGCGATGATGAATCGGGCAAGGCGATTTCTGGATTTCATAAAAGGGGAATACCCGGGAAAAACAGTGCTTGCCGTAGGACACGGTATCATCAACAAAGCGATACAGGCGGTGTACTACGGCAAGCAAATGCCTCAGGTGGAGAAAATGCTGAACTGCGAGGTCCGGACGTTAGCGCTTTAACGGCGGTTGCCACCGAAATGGCCGTGGCCGCCTGAGTGTCCCTGGCTGGAAGAACGGCCTCCCATGCTGCTACCGCCTGAAGAGTGGCTCGAGCGGCTGCCGCCTACTGAGGAATGGCTGTTGCCAAAGGAACGGGACGGGGCGCTGCTGCTACTGCTGCCAATGGAGCGGGAAGGAGCGCTGCTGCTACTGCCGCCAATGGAGCGCGAAGGTGCGCTGCTGCTGTTGCCAAAGGAACGGGATGGGCGCTCAGTGCTTCTGCTGGTGCTTCCGCTCTGCGAGCTGCCAAAGTTCCTGGTGCCTCCGAAGTTGCCGTTGGCATTGCTGTTGACGCTGTTGCTACGGTTGCTTACTCCGCTATTGTTGCCTACGGAACGGGCCGGGCGCTCGGTGCTGCTGCTGGCGCTTCCGCTCTGCGAGCTGCCGAAGTTCCTGGAGCCTCCGAAGTTTCCATGAGCATTGCTGTTGATGCCATTGTTGCGGTTGTTTACTCCGCTGTTCTGACGATCACCAAAGTTGTTGCTACGGTTGCCGAAGCCGCCGTTGCCGCGGTTGTTGAAGCTGTTTCTACGGTTGTCCGGACGTCCTGTGACGCGAGTGGAGCTGCTGCCGCGAACGCCGCGGAAGTCGCCTCGGTCGAAGCTGTTGCGCATGCCGAAGTGCTGACGGCCTGCGGGCAGTGAAGGACGGAAGTGGCTGGCGTGGCTGTGGTAGTAGCCATTAGTGCCATGCAGATGCCAGGCATGACCGCCGCGATAGGTGGCATAGAAATGGGGACGGCCGAAGTAGAAGTAGTCACGGCGCGGATAGCGGGCATAGATGCCAAAGTGCCAGTAGCCTGCCTCCCAGAACAGAGGACGGTAGAAATAGGTTGCTGCGCGGAAGGCATCCCACTGCCAGGAGTAGAGGATGTAGCTCAGATCCAAGTTACGGCGCTCCCAGTATACACCAAAAACGTCGTCGACGCTGGTAACTCCCATCAGGTAGTCGAGGTTAATCTCATAGGCAGCCTCGTACTGAGCGTCGGTAAGGTTCAGCTCGTAGGCCATCTTATCGGTCAGGAACAAAGCCTCGTTGCGGGCCTGCTCGTAGCTCATGGCATTGGCTGACAGGCTGAGCGTCAGCATCGTTACCAGAGCGAAAATCAAACGCTTTGAGTTCATCATCATCATCTTCATAGTCGTAATGTTTTTATCGGTTCGACATTTTGTTATCTTTTCACGATGCAAAGAAACAACAAAAAACAGACCCTTGCAAAGGATTTTCCCTAAACGCATGGGGGAATTTCCCTATACCTTTCTTTTCTGACGCGAAATTTGGCATTTTCCACTTTTCTTAGTACCTCTGACATTCGTCGAAGGTACTTTCGTTCGGAAAATTACAAATATATTTGTATTTTCGCTCACTTATTCGTACCTTTGTGCCCAAATTCTGACCTATTTTGTTAGAAGAATGATGCAAGACAACAAACAAGAACGTTTTCCCGTCGTTGATGAACAAGGCTGCGTAGTGGGCTCGGCCACACGTGGGGAATGCCACAACGGATCGCGACTGCTACATCCGGTGGTTCATCTCCATGTGTTTGATTCTAAGGGTAATGTATATATGCAGAAACGCCCGCAGTGGAAAGACATTCAGCCAGGGAAATGGGATACCAGCGTAGGGGGACACATGGACTATGGCGAAACCCCGGAGCAGGCACTAATAAGAGAGGTACGCGAAGAGCTCGGAATGACCGACTTCCAGCCCCAATGGATAGGGCAGTATGTCTTCGACAGTATGAGGGAGTGCGAGCTGGTATACGTCTATTCTACGGTCTATGACGGTCCGGTATGCCCTTCAGCAGAGGAGCTCGACGGCGGACGCTTCTGGACCATGGACGAGATACGTGCCGCCATTGGTCAGCAGGTGCTTACGCCCAACTTCGAAAGTGAGTTCCAGCGGTTCTTCCTGAAATGATTCAGAGAGAGACAGTGTTCCATAAAGACAGTATGAAGAAAGGAATGAAGTATTTTCTGTTGGCATTATTCATAGGGTTAGGCCTTGCGGCCTGCGAGATCCGGACGTCAGACAACGGCGACTTTGACGGCCTGTGGCAGTTGGCATCCATTGATTCGCTGGCGAATGGCCGTTCTGTGGACATGAGGAGCTCGGGGGAGTTCTGGGCGGTTCAGGTGCACTTGATGGAAGTGCGCAATACTAAGGGGAAACACGGCAGTGTGCTGTTCCGCTTTGACCTGACGGGCGATTCCCTGAAGCTGCGTTCGCCTTATTATGATGAGAGTGGTGAGGGCGGCGCTAATGTCCAGGAACTGCAGCAAGCTACAGAGAGTCATGCTGCTGCCGTGAAGAAACTGAAGGGCTACGGCATAGACCATCCTGCACAGGCATATCGGTTGATCACGCTCGACAGTGACGAGATGATACTCAAAAAGGAGGACGTCCACCTTTGTTTCCGGAAATATTGAGAAACAAAGAAGACTTATATTTTTTTAAACCACGCGCTCGACCTTTGGTCGCTTCGCTTGCGAAGAATTGCACGCGCTCGGCCCTTTTCTTATAACAACGGATTTCACGGATTTAAGTCCGACTAATCATCAACAACTTAAGAAAATCCGTGTAATCCGTTGTTGTTTTATTGATATGCGAAAGTTGAGTTAGTATTTATAGAAACTCCAGGTGCGGTTCTCCTTGCTGAGAACGAGGTTGTCGTTGTCTAGTGTCGTGATCTTTACACGTATATCGGTAAAAGACGGAAAACCAAAGGATTTGGTTACAATCAGTGTGTCGGCAGCTATGGCTCTGACAGCATAGCATTGGATGAACAGGCTGTCGCCCTGATGCTGGAAGTTGCCATAGACCTCGCCTTCGTTCCTGCTCCTGAATACCATAACGGAGCCAGAGAAACTGACATATTGAGCATCGGAACCTTTCATGCACCATTGTCCGAAGAGGTCACCCGCTTCGCCTCCTTCCTGACAGCACGTCAGCAGGGCAAGGGCAGCAATGAGGAGGTATTTACAGAATCTTGCCATGATAGCCTATTTTTACGTTAAACGTGGAGCAGTCGCCATAGATGTTTCCTTTGTCAAAGGCGTAGGCGGCACTGAATTGCCACGGGCCGAAGTGATAGATAGTTTGGAACATGGCATCGAAAGAATAATGCTTGGACGCCAGCGGAAAAGAATAGGTGCCCCATCCCTCGCGGTAGGAACCTTTGACAAGATAGGACAAACGGTCGGTCAGCTCGCCATTCACCCCCAGATGCCAAGCTCTTACGCGGTTGTCGGTGAATGCCGTATACCCATCCTTATTATATATAGGTGAGGTGATGAGGGCATTGCCAGGGGTCATGCCGTAGTGGGTATAGCTGTCGTAGAAACAATGATTGTAATAGTTGTCGTTGCCAGTAACTAAGTCGGTAATCTGACTGCGAACGGGTTCCGGATAGTCGCCGCTGTCCCAATGAAGGGGACCCGACTGGTTGGTGGTTTGGAAATACTCTGCCACAGCCCCTCTTACATACTGGACGCCAGGCGCCTTGTTGTTGTATTGCAGACCATAAAGCCCGTCCCATCCGTTGCCTTTGCGCATGCCGGAACCGTCTTCAAAGGGATCGTCATAATAGGCCTGCAGCAGGTGAGACTTGTTGATGTTCCAGCCTATCTGAACGGTCATCGAACCGAGATGGTTGCCGTACACCCAGTCTTCCATCGCGTCGTTCTCGTAGTAATTGCTGTCGCCAATGGGCAGTATCACCTTCCAGAATGCCTTCAGGTTGGCTGGCTTCTCCTTGGCTGTCAGCGAACCGTTGACGAGGGAGTAGCTGGTTCCGCAGAATTGCACCGCATGCTCAATACCTGCGATGACGAAGAACCGCTTTTCGGGATTGCTGCGGAAATACAAATGCTTCTGGTGATAGTAGGCTCCCGTTGCATATAGCTGGTTGTTGCTCCCCTGCCAGAACATCTTTTCGCGGTAGTTGTTGTCCATGAACTTGCCGTATCCGAAGTCGAAGTTTGCCTGTAGCCATCCTTTTGTGAAGGGTACCGTCCAGAAACCGTTTGTTCCGAAGTGAACCTGCGGAATAGGCTTGGCATTGGCTCCCTTGGCAAAGGTGCCCGTTGAGAGTAGGTCGTCGCGCAATACTTGCTTTAGTTCACGGCTGCCTGCTTCGATGAAGAACGACTGATAGGAAAGGTTGGCATAGCATTGCTGCAGGTAAAATGGGTGGTCGGCATGCACGGAGGCAATGACATCTACGGCACCGCTGAGTGTCAGGCCCTGCGAAAAAGCGTGCTCCAAACTGACGGCACCACGCAGATAGGCGGTGTTGGGGCGAGTGGCCAGCGTATGGTGGCGGTTGGTAACCAACTGGAATGCCGTAAAGTCGCCTGTTCCTGCAGCAGCTTCTGCTGCCAGGTCATAGCTGATGTGCGTGCCCAACGTATCCTGTGCCGCAGAAATAACGGAAGACGAAAGAAAAGTGAGGAAGAAGGCGAAGTGCTTGTAATTCATATCATCAGAACACTTTGCCAAAAGCAATGCGGGCAAAGGTCAATCCTAAGATCTTGAAGTCGAGGGCCCATGAGCGGTTCTCCAGATATTCAAGGTCCATTTCCAGTCGCTTCAGCATTTTCTCCATCGTGTCGGTATAGCCATTGTAGAGCGTAGCCATCGAGGTGATACCCGGACGTATCTGGTAGAGATACTGGTAACGGCTGTCTTCTTTCATAATCTGGTCGATGAAAAACTTGCGCTCCGGACGGGGCCCGACAAACGACATCTCGCCCTTGAACACGTTCCAGAACTGGGGCAGCTCGTCCAGATGGTGTGCCCTGAGGAACCGTCCGGCTTTGGTCAGACGATCGTCGTCGTCAGTATCACACAGCTCAGGACCTTTCTTCTCGGCATCGACCACCATGCTACGGAACTTATAGATGTAGAAAGGACGGCCAAAACGACCTATGCGTTCTTGCTTGTAGATGACGGGACCGTTCTTTTCGCGCTTGATGGCAATATAGCAGTACAAGAATAGGGGAGAGAATAAAAGAAGACAGATGAACGATACCAACAAGTCGAACACACGCTTGACGTTGCGTTCAAAACCGTTCATCCCGTCGATTACGTATCCGCTCTTGTGAACTGTCATATATGCTGTTTTCGAAGTATTGTTCTGTTTGTTTTATATACTAACGGCACTTGTGCCGTTTTATTGCAGCAAACAGCCATTTTTTTTCATCTTTATAGGCTTTTTCTGCAAAGCGGGTGCAAAGGTACGAAAAAAAAGTCAGACAAACAAGAGTTTGCCCAGATAATAACTCAACTTTCACATTTTTGAATAACAACCACGAATTACACGATTTTTATAAAAACCACAGATTAAGCAGATTACATGGATTATTTTTAAAAGAAAAGGTCGAGCGCGTGGTTTAAAAACTTGACCCCTGTTTATCTGAACGAATTAAGGGCGTGTACGATTCGTTGCACTTCCTCATCAGTGAGTACCGGGCTGATGGGAAGGCTAAGCTCCTGCTGGTGTATTTTTTCGGTGACAGGAAGGCACCTGTTGTTCCACTCCTTGTAGCATGCTTGCTGGTGGGGTGGAATGGGGTAGTGGATCAGCGTCTGTATACCATTTTCCGTCAGATATTGCTGCAGTTGGTCGCGTTTTGAACAGAGAATGGGGAAAATATGGTAGACGTTCTGCAGGTCATCCAGGCGACGGGGCAGCGAGATCAACGGGTTCTGGATATGGTCGTAGTAATAATGCGCAACCTCCTGACGGCGCTGGTTGTCGCTGTCCAGATGGCGTAGCTTCACGTCGAGCATAGCTGCCTGTATCTCATCGAGACGGCTGTTGCGACCGCAGTACTTGAACGCATATTTCTGCTGAGAACCATAATTGGCCAAGGCTCTTACACAGTCGGCCAGGGCTTCGTCGCTGGTGGTGACAGCACCGCCGTCGCCCAAGGCTCCCAGGTTCTTGCCAGGATAGAACGAGTGTCCTGCAGCATCGCCAATGCTTCCTGTCCTTATACCTTTTATATATTGGCAGCCATGAGCCTGAGCATTGTCTTCGACGAGCTTCAGGTGGTACTTCTTGCACAGGTCGCCAATTTTCTCGCTATAGGCGCAGCGGCCATAGAGGTGGACGATGAGGATGGAACGGGTGCGCTCGGTGATATGCTGCTCAATGAGGCTGTCGTCCATTTCCAACGTCTCGATGTCAGGCTCAACAAGCACTGGTATCAGCCCGTTTTCTGTCAATGCCAAGATAGAGGCTATAAAGGTGTTGGCAGGCACAATCACCTCGTCGCCAGGCTTCATGATGCCCATCTCGATATAGGCACGGTATATCCAAATGAGGGCATCAAGGCCGTTGGCAACGCCAACGCAATACTGGGTTCCGATATAATGGGCATAATTGGCTTCAAACCTTTTGTTGGCATCTCCTTGCAAGTACCAGCCAGAATCAATGATACGGGTGGCAGCCTCCTTCAGCTCTGCAGCGTACATCTCGGTGATGCGTTGTAGGTTTAAGAATTTAATCATGCTTTATCGCCTTAAAAGTGTGATGTATACAAATCGGCGTAGCTTGTTGGGCATGTTGCGGACAATGGATCGGTAGGCAATGTTTTGTATCATTGTGCCCCATCCGATAAAACCCATTTGGTGTAAACGATGTTGGAACCTGACTTCCGATTGCGTGTATCTTAGTCCCCCTCGACGTTGGAACATATTGTCGGACAAGCGGAAAAAGAGTAGTGAATCTTGGATGTTATGGAATCGGCTTCCCTCCATAATCATACGCGTCCACAAATAGTAATCCTCAAAGAGGTAAAAGTGCTGATAGCCGCCAGCTTTCTCAACAGCCTGCCGACGGAATACGACCGTTGGGTGGTTGATAGGATTGCGTTTACGTGCAAACTTTACAATATCCTGATGGTCTCGTGGTGGCTTGCGTGAGGAGATGACATTCGAGGTGTCGCCCGTAAATTCGTCAATCCAGCAGCCACAGACGTCAGTATCAGGGTGTTGCTCCATCCATTCTATCTGCGTTTTGAATCGTTCTGGTTTGGCAAGGTCATCGGTGTCCATGCGGGCAACAAGGTCGTAGGAACAATGGCGTAGTCCTTCGTTCAGTGCGCTGCCAAGTCCATGGCATGTAGTCAGCTTGACGGTTTTCAACTCTTTATGAGCCTTTTGACAGCAGTCTATCACTTGTTGCAACTCGTCGTCAAGTGGGCCGTCCTGAACCAGCACGACCTCAGCAGGCGGCAACGTCTGGTTAAAGATGCTGTCGAGGCACTGTTGGAGGAAATCTGGATTCTCCCTATTGTAGACGGACATGAGGACTGAAAAATGCGTCATAATAGCTCTTTGGCAATCGTTGTGCCCTTTTGCGCATGCAAAGGTACAACAATTTTTCAATAAAAAGCTGCTTTTGAAGATTTTTTCAGATAATAGTGTTAAATTTGGGAAACGGTTTTGGAGAAATTTTTTAGAGTGAAAGGTAGAGTTGCTTATATTGACGGATAATTCTCTGTGGGTCGAATCGCTCTCTGATGGTGGCTACGTCGACGTTGGTGCCGAGGGTTTGTGCTACCTTGTTGATGAAGTCAAGACTGTTGCCATAGCGATAGATGGCATAGCCTTTGGCTCCATCCAGATAGTCGGCAATGCGTACGCGGTCAGACATCACCACGGGTGTGCCCTGTACCAGTGCTTCCAAGGTAACGAATGAGAATGCCTCGTATTTGGAGGGCACAACCAGCAAGGCTGCCTGCTGATATAGCTTTCGCAGTTGTTTTGTGCTCATTTCGGGATGGTGTGTAATGTCTGATCGTAAAAATGGCATACGGCCTTTCCCGACGCAATGAATGTCGTATTGACCTTCGGGTAGCGCAGAGAGTTGGTCAAAGCCTTTCACATGGTCGTCAATCCTGCCAACGAACAGAATCATCTTCGGATTCCTAATCATAGGGGCAGGTTCCTGATTCT
>JAEEGK010016742.1_pt1 | contig 16066 bp, 13 predicted proteins | sample 8958771 | NCBI WGS metagenome assembly JAEEGK01 (sample SAMN16246547, study PRJNA631951) | gut metagenome | biome: gut microbiome; feature: rumen; material: SC-attached | host: Bos | place: Iran: Karaj | collected 2018-10
GGCGGGTTTGATTCTATTTGCTTGGCGCATTATTTTATCGAGAAACGCGAAGCGCTCGGCATTGAATGGCTCGGCATTGCACATGTGCATCACGGATTGCGCGAAGAGACGGCGGATAGAGACGCCAAATTTGTGGAAGCATTTGCGAAGTCGCACAATGTTCCGTTTTTCTTGAAGCGTTTGGATGGCGAGGCTTTGAAAGCTGCCGAAGGTTCGCTCGAAGAAAACGCGAGGGATGCAAGGTATAAAGCATTGGTTGAGATAGCTCTAGATCCTTCGACTTCGTTACACTCCGCTCAGGATGACACACTCCAGAATGACGAAAGCCGATCCCGGAACGGTGTCCGGGATGACAAAGAAAAGGACTACACATCTCTCGTCTCTCGTCTCTCGTCTCTCGTCACACACACACCATACCCCAAAGGGAGTGAAGCGACCGACCTCACCCCCCATACCTCAAAGCAACCGAAGGTTGCGACCCCATACCCCGCACCCCATAGCTCTATCGCTATCGTCACCGCGCATCATGCAAACGATCAGGCAGAAACGATGCTCATGCGCATTAAACGCGGAACAACGCTCGCCGGGTTACGCGGGATTCAAGAGGTTCGCGTCCTAAGCAATAGCCGGGGCGTTGCGGGGCTGGCGTATGAAGCCCCGCTGGAAGGGGTGATGGAAGACCGTGCAACGGGCTGCAATCAGGGGGAGTCCTCCCCCACCCAAGATGACAAGAATTCACGAGATCCTTCGACTACGAACCAACGGTTCTCCGCTCAGGATGACACAATTCTCTTCTCTCGTCTACCAACGAAGCAATCTCTCGTCTCACACTCCCCATACCCCAAAGGGAGCGAAGCGACCGACCCCATACCCCATACCCATTCTCTCGTCTCTCGTCTCTCGTCTTTCGTCTATCTTTACCGTCCCTTCCTGCATGTGACTCGCACAGAGCTTCTCGCCTATGCTCGCGAAAATAGTTTAAGCTGGTGCGAAGATGAGAGCAATGCGGATGTGAAATTTGCACGTAACAAGATTCGTCATGAACTGTTGCCGAATCTGGAGCGCGAATGTCCGGGAGCGACAAAGCAACTCAGCCGCATCGCAGAACTTGCCGACAGAGCGTACGCCAAAGTGATGGAAAAATGTTCTAGATCCTTCGACTTCGCTCAGGATGACACAGCACATTCTCCATTCAACACCGCTTTGGCTGACAAAAAAACTGATCCCGAAACGATGTGCGGGATGACATCTTTCATCTCGCACACACCTTCTCTCGTCTCTCATCATTGGACACAAGCTTCGCTTTTGTCCCAACCATTCGGCTCGGCCATGCCCAACTTCGTTGGTCGCGTCGCTCGCCCCATATGGTTGTCGTCTCTCGTCTTAAATACCCCATACCCCAAAGCCGCCGAAGGCTGCGACCCCATACCCCAAACCTCAATCTCATTGGACAAAAAAAAGCTCAATAAAATTCTGCGGGAGCATGCAAAAGCAGACCTTTCCGAGTTGTTCCGTTTATGGCTTTCGGAGCTGGGATTCCGCTTCCCCATCGGCTTTTTTTACGCCCCCAAGGAACCCGCTCACATCAAAATACCCATCCGTGCATCATATCGCAAGCGTTCCATCGTCAAAATACGCCATACGGTCTGGATTTGCGAATTCAAAGATACTGAATCCGCCTTAAAATTTGTATCTTGCGAAATGAAAGAAAAGGATTATAATGAATAAACCGAAGAAGCCCAACGCCCCATTTAAGAACAAGAATTTTATCATCGTTCTCATCATGCTCCTCATGCTTTTCGTCATGTTCCCCATGACAAGCAAAGATTCGAACAAGGATATTACACGAACCGAATTTTTGGAGATGATGGGTGATTCCACCAAGGCTATCACTGAACTTTCATTGCAAAAGACTCCCGATGGCGTAATTATCGAAGGCGCTTACGAGATGACCCCGGAAGAAATTGCCGAGGCAAAGCAAAAGCAGAGCGCACTTGCAAGATTTACGCGAGCCAACAGCGATATCAAGACCAAACATTTCAGAAGCCACATGCTCGATATTTCGAACGAGCAGATTTCAACATGGGAAGCTTACAAAGGCGTCAAAGTCAAAGTCATTCATGAATCGACAACTTGGATAGACACGCTTGTCGCTTTCTTGCCCGCCATTTTGCTGATTGGATTCTTCTACATCATGATGAGCCGCCAAATGGGCGGTGGCGGAAAGAGTCCGTTCTCGTTCGGCAAGAGCCAAGTGCGGCAGCTGAACTCGCAGAAGAAGACGACGTTCAACGATGTTGCCGGTTGCGACGAGGCCAAGCAGGACTTGCAGGAACTTGTGGAATTTTTGAAGGATCCGAAAAAGTACGATGCTCTCGGCGGTCGCATACCGAAGGGAGCTTTGCTCGTCGGGCCTCCGGGTACAGGTAAGACGCTCCTCGCCCGTGCAGTTGCTGGCGAAGCTGGCGTGCCGTTCTTTAGCATGTCGGGTTCGGACTTTGTGGAAATGTTCGTTGGCGTGGGCGCATCCCGCGTGCGTGATTTGTTTGAAACTGGCAAGAAAAACGCTCCGTGCATTTTGTTCATTGACGAAATCGATGCTGTGGGTCGCCAGCGCGGAGCCGGTCTCGGCGGCGGTCACGACGAACGCGAGCAGACTTTGAACCAGTTGCTCGTCGAGATGGACGGCTTTACCGCAAACGAAGGTGTCATCTTGATTGCAGCGACGAACCGCCCTGACGTACTCGACAAGGCGTTGCTCCGTCCGGGTCGCTTTGACCGCCAGATTGTGGTGGGCCTCCCCGACCTCAAGGGCCGTGAAGAAATTCTGCGCGTGCATTTGAAAAAACGCAAAGTGCCTCTTGGCGACGATGTCGATGTGAAGGCCGTTGCAAAGGGAACCCCGGGACTTGCCGGTGCAGACCTCGAAAATTTGGTGAACGAAGCCGCCCTCCTCGCCGCAAGGTTCAACAACAAGAAAGTGACGATGCTCGATTTTGAAGAAGCTCGCGACAAGCTCAGCATGGGCGCCGAACGCCGAACGCTCCTCATGACCGACGAAGAAAAACGCCACACGGCCTACCACGAAGCGGGCCACGCTCTCATGACTTTGCTCTGCAAGCATTCCGACCCGCTCCACAAGATTACGATTATCCCGCGCGGACGCGCTCTCGGCGTAACCATGAGTTTGCCTGAACGCGACCAAGTGAGCTACAGCCGCGAATACGCCGAAGAACGCATCATGATCATGATGTCTGGCCGCCTCGCCGAACTCATCTTCTTCAACCACCAGAGCACCGGTGCAAGTAACGACATCCAACGTGCAACAGAGCTTGCCCGCAAGATGGTCACGGAATGGGGCTTCGACGAAGAAATCGGTCCCGTCTGCTATAGCCGCTCCGATGGCGAAGTGTTCCTCGGGCGTGAAATTTCGAAACCGAAAGAAATGTCCGAAATGATGGCAGAAAGAATCGACAACGCCATCAACAACTTGATCAAGCGCATGGACAAGGCAGCAAAGAAGCTCCTTGAACAAAACAAGGACAAGCTCATTGACCTTGCAGAAGCTTTGTTTGAATTTGAAGTTCTCGACCGCGAAGAAATCGACAAGGTCATGGCTGGCGAAAAACTCACCGGCACAAAGAAAAGCCGCCAGTACAAGGCCATGGAAGAGTTGGCTAAAAAACGCGAAGAAGAAGACACGCCTCCACCCGATCCCGGTGCACAACCGCCGGTAGCACCGATTGCAGACGTGCAACCCGCTCCCGCCACGGGCAACGAAACCGCCACCAACTCCGTTAAAGAAACCGAACAACAGTAACAAGACTTAACAATCCACCACAACTATGCTTAGCTCTATTCTTGAATCCACTCGTGCAATCTCTTGGAAAATTGGAAATGACTTGATTCCAGCCTCGAGGATGCCGCTTGTCATGGGTATCGTGAACGTTACCCCGGACAGTTTCTTTGATGGAGGCAAGCATAACACGCCCGAGGCAGCATACGAGCATGCAATTTCGCTTGTCGAACAAGGTGCTGTAATATTAGATATTGGTGGAGAAAGTAGCCGCCCCGGAAGCGCTCCCGTGAGCGTTCAAGAAGAGCTCGACCGCGTATGCCCCGTTGTCGAAGCGCTTGCGCAGACAGCGACAATTTCCGAAGACCTCGAAAATCCGGGCTTTAGAAAGTTCTACATCTCGGTCGATACGGTCAAGGCGAAAGTTGCCGAAGAATGCATGCGTCTTGGAGCGCACATCATCAACGACATCAGCGCATGCATGATGGACCCGAAGATGGTAGAAACAGTCGCACAGACAAAAGCAAGCGTCGTGCTGAACCACATGCGCGGTAATTTCGGGACCATGCAGCAGGACTTCAAGCCATACACAAACGTTGTTCAAGAAGTTCAAGAAGAACTCTTGGCACAAGTGCAAAAGCTCTTGGATGCTGGAGTCGAAAAAGAACGCATCTGTATTGACCCGGGCATTGGCTTTGGCAAGACGGTACAAGACAACATAGACTTGATGAAATCCGTCGATGTCATGCTTAAGGACGGTTACCCCGTTTTGATCGGCACATCGAGAAAGTCCTACATCGGCAAGATGCCTGGACTCGAAACGAGCGACAGGCTTATCCCGACCGTAACGGCAGGCATTGTCGCAGCCCTTGGCGGTGCAAGCGTTATCCGCGTTCACGATGTTCGCGAAGCAAAAGAATCTCTATTGTATTTGGAGGCTTTAAAGTCCCATGACACTGTTTAAGTTATTCAACATCATCGATGTTCGAATGGCCGACATTCTGGACGTTCTCCTCATATCGGTTATTCTTTACTACATCTTCTTGCTGTTCCGAGGGACTCGTGCAGCACAGATGATTTTCGGTTCGTTCCTGCTCATTCTCGCATGGCTCATCGCGCAGTGGTGGGAACTCCACACTCTCGTATGGATGTTGAGTAACCTTGCGACACTTGGAATCGTCGCCATCGTTATTTTGTTCCAGCCCGAAATCCGAAGCGCTCTTACGCGTATCGGACAAAGTGTCAGTAAAGTCGATTTGCGAAACATCCTCTTCCACGCAAGCGGCCTCGATGAAGTATCGCAAAAAATTTGTACCGCTGTTCAAGATTTAGCAAAGACAAAAACAGGCGCACTCATCGTATTAGAAAAACGCGTCGGTCTTAAAAACTACGCCGACTCTGGAGAATACCTCGATGCACGCATCAGCTCCAGACTTTTGCGCGCGCTCTTCTTCCCGAATTCCGCATTGCACGACGGAGCCGTGATTCTCAACTGCAAATCGATTGTCGCCGCAGGTTGTATTTTGCCCATGCCGACAGGTAACGCCGAAGGTGATGCGGGCTACGGCATGCGCCACCGTGCCGCAAAGGCACTCGCCGCCGAAAGTGACGCACTCATCATCATTGTATCCGAAGAAACTGGAAAAATTTCAACCGCCTACAGAAACACTCTGAGACGCGGCCTTTCGCCCAAGGAACTCAAAGCAGAAATTTTCCGCCACTGGCACGAACTCTTCAATGAAGTCCTTGACGAGGACGAAAGCGATGGCGAAAGCGAAGTCGTAGAGACGAAATCGTAGAGAATTAGAGAATAGGATAGATATGGAAAACAAAACAAATACTACCACAGAACCGCCAAAGAACAAAAAGAACGGGAAGCGAAACCTCGTTATCTTGATTTTGATGTTTCTTTTGCTCGTATGCTTGTTCATCGTCCAATGCCAACTGAACAAAGTAAAGCAACAAGCCATCGAAGACCAGAGGCTTTCGGAACTTGCCATTCGACAAAAACAGATTCTCGACAGCCTCCGCTTAGTGGAACAAGCGAAGAAAGATAGCTTGAAAGCCATTGAAGACGCAAGAATCGCTGACAGTTTGCGCATTGCAGATAGCATTCGCGTTGCAGACAGCCTGCGTACAGCCGACAGCCTCCGCATCGCAGATTCCCTTGCAAACTTAAAGCCAGTCAACAAGGACAGTCTCCGTGCCGCACGCGACAGCATCCGAGCCGCCCGCAAGGCCCGCAAGGATAGCCTCGCCCGCGTCGCCGATTCCCTTGCGAAATACGAAAAAGCGAGACAAGATTCGTTGAACAAACTCCGCCAAGCGGACAGCCTCCGCAATTCGGATAAGGTCCCACCTACTGCAGAAATTACGCCCCCAGCCGGACGCTACTACAGCCCCATCAAGCTCAAAGTCAAGTGCGACGAAATCAAGTGCAAGACGTTCATCTCCATCGGCGACACGCTTAACCCGCAAGACGCAAGCAAAGGCATTGACTACAACAAGACCGGATCCGTGTTCTTCTACGCCGCCGATTCTGTCGGCAACCGCACCGCTTGGGAAGAAGCAAATTACGATATGGCAAGCGACAACGTCTGTGGCAAAAATGCCTACCCCGTACCCGTCGGAGGCCGCACCGTCTGCGTAGATGCTTATGAATACCCGAACCAGCCCGATGCCACCCCCAAAGACATGGTAAGCCAAGAAGAAGCCGCCAACATCTGCAAAAAAGAAGGCAAACACCTCTGCTCCATCGAAGAATGGCAAGCCGCATGCCGTGGCAAAGACGGATTCAAATACTCCTACGGCAACAGCTACAAGCAAAACAAGTGCAACACCAACACGAAGACGGCCAAGAGAAGCGGTCGAAAGACGCAATGCCGCAGCTGGTACGGCATGTACGACATGAACGGCAACCTCTGGGAATGGACTTCTTCGACAAGCAAGCAGCACCCGGATAAGTTCCTGGTCGCAGGCGGAGCTTGGAATACCAACAACGAAAGCCGCTGCACCGAGAGCAAATTCAGTTTCTATCCGCAAAACCAATATCCGAGCGTAGGCTTCAGGTGCTGCAAATAGGGATGCGTTAAAACAACGTTACATAGATTTACTAGCCTAACCACGAAAAAAAATCTATTTTTACACCATGAAAACAAAAATCCTTCTCTCCGCTATTGTTCTTTCTTCGTTAACGTTCTTCGGCTGCAGCAACGAAACGCCCAATTATTCAGGCTACTGGAAAGGCGAAGCCGATATGATTTTCGAAGTTTTCTCAGACAACAACGTTGATTTCACCATCAGGAACGTGAATGGCGACTTGAATGCCAAGCTTGACAACGGAATCCTTCGTGGCAAGAATTCCCTCGACATGGATATCATGATGCGTGTGAAAGGCGATTCTGCCTACTATGAATTCGGCGAAGACGAATCAGGCAAGATTGTGACGGGCTACAAGAGAATCTCTAAGGATGAATACGACAAGATTTATGCAGCACAGTCTCAAGCCAAGTCTAGTTATTAGTTTCTAGTTATTGGTCATTAGCTTTTTTCATTGCAACCCCGGACTTGATGTTCCGGGGTCTTTTTTTGATTATCTTACTTTTTCGCTTACAATACAATAGATCCCGGCACGCTAGGCCGGGATGACAAGCTCAAGCAAGGACGACGCCCTCTTTGTCTATAAACTTTATTCTTTCGTCTATCGTCTTTAGTCTTTCGTCTAAACAACTACTTCATCACTTCGAGGACTAGCTTTTCGAGCATTTCAAAGCTCGGAGCACCGCTCCAGACGCGCTTGATGTAACCGTTAGCATCGAGGAGCATGAGCGTCGGAACCGCATGGATTCCATAACGGCGCCAGAGACCTTGATCGGCATCGCGATAGAGCGGATACGGAGAGGCATGCTGTTTCTTGTAGAACGAGAGCAGTGTATTTTTCGCCTCGGATGAAATGCCGATAACTTCAAGCCCCTGACTGGAATACTTGTTGTACATTTCTTCGAGCACCGGAAGAGTCTTGCGGCAAGGGCCACACCAAGTGGCCCAGAAATCCAAAAGCGTTGCCTTCGGGGCTTCTTTGCGCTTTTCGCCGTTTTTATAGAAATTCTTGCCGAACGATGCCATTTTGCTACCGATAGCAGACCCCGTCAAGCTGGTAATGTCATCAGGACGTTCAGTAAGCGTGACCATCAGCGGAATGCGCTGACCATCGCGGTAAATTTCAAGACCGACCTTCGAACCTACAGCAGCCTCCTTCAGAACATCCTGAATTTGGGCTACGTTGACAAGTTCCTTTCCATCGAAACCGATAACCAAGTCACCAGAAACCACACCCGCCGCAAGGCAGCCCGATTCAGGATGCACGCCAGAGACAAGCAACGCCATGTGATTATCGTAAAGAGATTTTTTATATGTGAGTCCAAGCCACGGTCCCGCAAATGCAGAAACCGCCAAAAAAGAAAGAGCGAAAATTGCACGAATCATAGTCATCTCAATAAACCTTCCTCATTAAAAGATAGCAAATTAAAATAGGTAAAAACCAATATTGAGGGCCACAGAAAAGTTAGCTTCTCGATAAAAAAGTCCATCCTTTTTGGCAAGCGGTTGTCCGATAATGTAACTTGCTAAAAATTCCAACCGACACAAAAAGCTCGTATTCTTAAAGAATAACATATCGCGCCCATAGCCAAGCGACACACGCGGCGGGAAATAACTTTTGTCTTCGCGTTCAAACGAGACAAACGAAACGCCCAAACGCAAAAAATCATCTTCGCGAAGTCCCCTAAAAAAGAATCGCCAGTTCAAGCCCAACTCCACATAATCCCCGGTGAACAAAGCCACGCCAAATACGTCTGCCGAATGATGTTTATGAAAGCGGTATTCACCACTCAGCAAAATTCCCGGATGTACGGAATTCAAGTAATAAACTAATTCAAACTCTCCACCAAACGAAATCGACGATAACGAATCCTTTACAGGAGCGTCCTCGTACGGTTGCTCTAAAAAGTATCCAGCGAAAGACTGGACACAGCTAAGCAAAAGCGCAACGAGCAATATTTTAACGTTTCGGATTTTTTGCATCGTAATCAGCGAGAGTCTTGTAGCCGTCTTTCGAAAGAGCTTCCAGTAATTCTTGACGCATCGCATGGGCCGCCATCCAACGGAACGCAACAACAGAGTAGCACTGCACCGCATCCACGCCAAGCTTGATGAGGTCGTAAATCTTATAGCCGTGGTCAATGCCGCCGCAAGCCATAACGCTCATCTGCGGGTAATGTTCACGGATAAACTTGACATTCCTGACCATGTTTTCGTACAAAGGACGGCCGGACATACCGCCACGATCGCCATCGGCACGGAGCGGAGTCAATTCCTCGAACTTAGCATGCACAGGAAGGTTTGCAATTTTCTTTGTCGGGTACGTGTTGCCAATGACAACGCCGTTCACGCCGGCCTTCACGAGCGCATCCATGATGGTAGCCGTGTGCGCCTCTTCCATATCCGGGCTCAACTTTGCGTAAACCGCCTTGCGGTAGCTTTGCGCATCGCGATAATTCTTGATTTCGGAAAAAATCTTGTCGATAAAAGACATATCGAGATCGAGGCGGTTCTCCCCCGTATTCGGGCAGCTCACGTTAATTTCGATGTAATCGGCCACGCGGTAAGCAATGGAAAAACTTTCGACGATATCTTTAATCTTTTCGGCTTCGTCCGTAAGCCCCGGCGTTTCGGCAACAGAGATGCCCACGCACATTTGCGTTCTGTGAGCCGCAGAGATTTGAACATCCACGCGGCGAGTCACGGCATCGACTCCATCGTTGTTGAGGCCCATGCTGTTATGAATGGCACGGTCTTTTTCAATAAAACCGATACGCGGTCTGTGCGTGTTTCCTTCGCGGACATGACGAGTTGCCGTCCCCACGGAAATACCGCCAAAGCCCATATTTGCAAAATCGCAGATGCGCTTTGCCGTCTTGTTTGCACCAGCCGCAAGCACAATCGGAGCCCCGAAATGGAGCGGATTAGAGCCATCGGCAAAAGTCACCACGCGATTCAGCGATTTGCTCAAATCCGGACGACCACCCATCAAAGGAATCACCGGGGCAAAGCGAGCCACATGCTTCAAAGAATCATGGCGAAATTCCGGTTTATTGTGAAAAATGCGACGAATGAGCGCCAGAACACGGTCACTGGGCCGCAAATAATATTCGTGGTTGATGCAATTATCGGTCATGCCTATTAAAATAGAAAAAGTATGTAGAACCTAGAGAGTAAAATCTAGAGGTTAGGGCGTATAAGAGGAGAATCAAAAAAACGAGCACCATGCAGAGCATGGAAAAAAATTATAATTCTATTATACAAGAGAAAAAAATATGCAAAATCAGATCAAGAAAAACATTCACGAAAACATGCCGCGCTATATCGACATGCTTTCTAGCTTAGTCGCTATTCCATCCATCAGTTTCGACAATTTTGACCAAAAATACGTTTTGGACTCCGCGAACGCGGTCAAGGCCATGTTCGAAAAGGCGGGACTAACCAACATCCAGTTTTTAACGCCTCCCAGCGGACGCCCAAGCGTCTATGCCGAGAGTTTGACCCGCCCGGACAAGCCGACAATTCTTTTGTACGCACACCACGATGTGCAGCCTCCGATGAGGGAAGCTCTGTGGAACACGCCTCCGTTTACCGCAACAAAAATCGACGACCGCCTTTTTGGACGCGGCACCGCCGATGACAAGGCGGGCATCATCACGCACCTTGCTGCGCTGGAACAAGTTCGCAGTCTGCTCAAGGACAAAGGTCCGAACCTCAAGTTCATCATCGAAGGCGAAGAAGAATCCGGAAGTGCCGGTTTTGAAAAGATCCTTACGGAACACGCAGAACTCCTCAAATGCGATGCCGTAATTGTCGCAGACCTCGGGAACTTCGCGAAGGGAACGCCCTCCATCACAACAACGCTCCGCGGCATGAGCGCCATCAACGTCACACTCCGCGCCACCAAGGCCCCGCTCCATTCCGGTTCCTGGTCCGGCCCGATTCCCGACCCAGCGCAAGCACTTTGCCGTATCATCGCAAGCCTTACGGACAAAGACGGCAAAATTCTCATTCCGCATTACGAAGACGACATTATCCCGCCAACAAAAGAGGAACTGGAATCTTACAAGTCGCTCGGCATGACTGAAAAGATTTTCCGCAACGACGGCGGTGTTTTGGAACAAGTGAGCCTCAACGTTCCCGAAGACGAAATCTTGCTTTCGCTGTGGCGCCGCCCGAGCATTATCGTGAGCACCTTCGAATCGGGTTCCCGCGTAAACGCAGGAAACGTATTGCAAGACTCGGCTTACGCCCGCATCGGCATCCGACTTGCCCCAGGCATGGACGCACAAAAATGCACCGACATGCTCGCCGATTTCATCAAAGCGCAGGTGCCTAACAACATGGAACTCACCATTGACAAAGAAGATGGAGCCAACCCGTTCGTCACGGATACGACGCACCCGTTCTTCCAAAAGATGAGCGAAGCCATGACGGATGCCTACAACTCCCCCACCAAGTTCATCGGCTGCGGCGCAAGCATCCCCGGAGCGGAACTTTTCCGCAACACGTTCGGCGACATTCCCATTTTGCTGACCGGCCTCGAAGACCCGGAATGCAACGCCCACGGTGAAAACGAAAGTCTTTACTTGCCCGATTTCGAAAGCGGAATTGTTGCAGAAGCATTGTTCTTTGCAAAATTATAGATTGTAAGCATTCCTGTCACTCTGGAGTCCCCACATCATGTGCGGGATAAACTCCGGCGATAGAGTTCATTATTTTTCATGGATGAAGCAAAGCGTGGATCCTATCAAGCCCTGCGGACTCTCCTGGATGACGAGACGCGCGAGGATAATGACACAAAAATGCGATGACAAAGCTAGGTATGGACGCACGGATGACAAGATTATATATTAAGGATTATAGTAGAAGGAGTTTTTATGAAACGTTACAGATTAGTGGTTTTGACGGGTGCTGGCATCAGTGCCGAATCAGGACTCCGCACGTTCCGCGGCAACGACGGCATGTGGGAACATGAAAACATAGAAGACGTGTGCACGCCGGAAGCCCTCCGCCGTGACCCTAAACGCGTCAAGGACTTTTACAACTTCTTGCGTAAAGGACTCCCCGATCACGCACCGAACGCAGCGCACATCGCGCTTGCCAAGCTCGAAGAACGCCTCGGCGATGAATTCCTGCTTGTGACGCAAAACGTCGATGACTTGCACGAACGCGGCGGCAGCAAACGCGTGTTGCACATGCATGGCGACTTGATGAAACTCCGCTGCACCAAGCATGAACACGAATTCGATTTCACTGGCGAAGAAACAATGGACACCAAGTGCCCCATCTGCGGTAGCCCCGTGCGCCCGGACATCGTATTCTTTGGAGAAACGCCGCTCTACATGGACGAAATTCAGAGTGCGTTGAAGAGCTGCGATGAATTTGTCTATATCGGAACGAGCAGCGTCGTTTATCCGGCGGCAGGCTTCAAAAGCTTTGCCCACTCCTACGGTGCTAAAGTCACATGCCTCAACCTTGAAGCACCTTACGGCGACCCCTATACGGATGTCGTGATTCAAGGCAAGGCGACGGAAGTCGTGCCAAAATGGTGCGAAGAATTTAAGTAGGAAGTAGACAGTAGACGGTAGGAAGTGGCTAGTGGTTAGTAAACAGTAGAAGCTTGAAATAAGGGGTCCGCGGAGGCGGTGTTATCCCTTATTTCTTTTCTTGAACTTTTTCTTCCGCCGAATCATCCTTGATTAGACGGACATACGACTGCGAGTGCGTGCTGAAAGAAATCCGGCCAGGGAATATTTCAAAGCAGTATTTGTCTTCGGCAGTCCAGAAATGGCTGTAATAATTATTGCTACCGATGCCGCCAGTGTTGCCTTTGACGGGAGTCGCCTCAAAGCCGAGATTATCCGTCGGGGTCACACTGCATTTTTCCCAGCCATTCCGCGACATCAACACACTTGATGCATCGCCACAGCCCAAGCTCGATGCAGTTTGGACGAGTTTTTCAAAATCCTTTTTCTTGGGAACGCGCCACCCGCGAACTTCGCAGTACTTATTGACGGAGTTCCATTCATACAGTCCCTCACCGCAGTAACCGACGCACTTGTACTTCAAAGGTTCCTTCATCCACACTTGTTCGCCAATCCTCACGGTTTTATAGACTTGACCATCACGAGGATCGACAAAATGATCTTCAAAGAAATTCGGCGAAAGCGGGAACTTCTTGTTCCAGATGTACATTTGCAACGCATCGAGCATTTGAGCGCAAGGTTCAAAAGACATCCCCAAATCCACACAAAGACGCCTTAAGCACGCCTCCAGCACTTCTTGTTGTTCGCCATCCGAAAAATCTTTTACGGCAAACATGCTCGAAGGAATATGCTTTAACACAAGCAAGAACAGACGGTCTTTCGCATCTTCGAATTCAGGAGCGTTCAGATTACGGAGCTCATTTTCCAAAGTGGAATCTTCAGTAAAAAAGTTCTCGCCCACTTGTTGGAGCATGCATTCAAGCAATTCGTTCACGCCTTTTTGAGGAACCTTGACGGCTGGCCGGACTAATTTAGCTCCGCAGAACGGGCAATTTTCCATTTTATCGAGTAAAGCCTCAAAATCCTTTAAATTTTTATGACAAGTGTTACAGAACATGGCTGTTTTCCCCAAGAGAAAAGTATAGATGTTTCTACTAAAAAATAATATTATAACCACTAATCCAGCAAGCAGCGAACGGAATAAGTAGCTTCTATATTCATATGGTCTTTAAGACCACGACTATATCCGGGGCGAAACCAAACAAGGTTAGCCATGCCCGCATAACCATCATGGTAATATTCACTCCCCGTAGAAGTCCAAAAAAAGGCGGCACCATCTACCCTTAAATTAAAGTTGTAAACACTTCCCCCATAACCAGCAGGAAGCACTGAAAAGCCGAAATCATCCGTACCATTAAATCCAGAATTCCAACCAGTAGTAGATTTGAGTTTTGTTGCAACAGTGGATAAATCACCAACAGCATCAAACAACAAATACCATTCTTCTATTGAAGGTAAATGCCAACCGGAAGGACAAGAAATCATAGCCTCTTTCCATGGATATAATCGACCATATATATTGCAATTATTTGTATCATTGTTTAAGCATCTGGTATTATTTATTTCATATTTTAAATTTTCAGCCATCCAAGTCTGATTACCTATGGTTACAGTCTTATAAACTTGACCATCACGGGAATCAATAAAAGTCCCTTTCGTTGTCTCATTAGGATTAACAAACATTCTGTGAGAAGAAGAATCGAAATTCACCGAAGTAGCCTCTCCTTTAAGACAACGAACACTCATTCCTGAATACTTAATAAAGTTTCTCGAATAAACACGAGTATTAAAGAAATCCAAAATTATTTCATAAGCGTTCAGAAAATCGTAATCCGAAGAACTCCAAAATGAAGTAAATTCATAGGATAAACCAAAGTCACCATTATAAGTGATATAACCCGCAGGAATAACCGAAAATCCATAAGAATCCGAACATTTTACACGACGACCACAACTAATCGAATTAGATGTCAAAGCATCGATGCTATAACGAGTAGCTTTATCTAAAATGTTAAATTCATCTATTGTTGGTAAATGCCATCCTTCAGGGCAAGCACTCAATGCTGCTGACCAAATGTAAATTCGCCCATATTTTGCACATTTAACAACATCATCATCTAGACAATAACTATTAACTGATTCAAAATTCAGATTTTCAGCCATCCACCACTGAGTACCAATTTTTACAGTCTTATAGGACTGCCCATCCCGAAAATCTGTTAACACCCCATATTCACAAAGATCTTCATTTTCCGTCTTGCATCGTTTTGCATAAGTTGGAGTATCAGATGAATTAAAAGAATTATCATCATCTGCACAAGCAGTCAAAGTAATCATACAAATTAATAAACAAAGCAAGGATTTTTTCATTTTCTCCTCCATTTTTTAACAAGCCTAAACAAAGCTTACTTTATATTATAGCAATATGCAAAATGTTCAGCGTCAGCAATTTTCGGTGGGAGTTCCGCAGAGAGACATTTTTCACGAAGTTCGGCAGAGGCCCGTGCACATTCGCAGCAACGGTCGGCAAAGCGGCAACCTTGAACAAAGTCCTTCGGATGCGGAACAGAACCAGGAATGGAGGCTAGCGTTCGCAAGTCGCTGTGGCTTTCGGGAATGGCGGCAAGGAGCCCTTGCGTATAAGGGTGCATCGGATGGTTGATGACTTCGCGGACGGGGCCTTCTTCAACGATGCGACCGGCATACATCACGGCGACACGGTGGGCGTACTGCGAAACGATTCCCATGTTGTGCGTAATGAGCAGAACGGCAGTTCCCGTCTTTTCGGCCATTTCCTTCAGCACGGCAAGCACTTGAGCCTGCACGGTCACGTCCAGAGCAGTTGTAGGTTCATCGGCGATAATCAATTTTGGCTTTGGCAAAAGCGCCATCACGATGCACACGCGCTGGAGCATGCCACCCGAAAGTTCGTGAGGGTAAGAGTTCAGAACGCGGTCGGGGTCGGTAAAACCCGCAAGGCAGAGTTGCTCGCGGATGAGGTTGAGCGGGTCTGAAGGCGATTTCAAGGACGAATCTTTATGGATTCTATCGGCCTTCGGCCTCCAGAATGACATGCGAGTAGAACGTTGCTGCGGCGATGATGTAGATTCTTGAACAGAACCAGTCTCTTCACTGTCACCCTGGAGCGAATGCGATAGGGTCCATGAAGTTTTTTGACTAGAATACTTAAAGACTTCGAGCAACTGTTTTTTGATGGTGACGACGGGATTGAGCGCCTGCATCGGTTCCTGAAAGATGCAGGCAATTTCGGAACCGCGGACAGATTGAAGTTCGTTGAGCGGGAGCTTCACGAGGTCGCGGATATCTTGAGTCTGCGCATCATTCGCCCCCACATCGAATAAAATTTCGCCGTTCACAATCTTTGCACTTGGCCACGGCAACAAACGCAAAATGCTCATCGCAGTCACACTCTTTCCGCAACCAGACTCGCCCACCAACGCAAAAAATTCACCGGGGAAAATATCGAACGAGACGCGATCCGTCACTTGCAACGGTTCTCGCCCGTCGCGCGATTTGCCGTTCTTGTCAAACCCGAACGCCACCGAAACATCTTTTACGCTTAAAACTGCATTGCTCATATTCTTTAATCTCTAAATTCAAT
>JAEEGK010016743.1_pt1 | contig 16066 bp, 5 predicted proteins | sample 8958771 | NCBI WGS metagenome assembly JAEEGK01 (sample SAMN16246547, study PRJNA631951) | gut metagenome | biome: gut microbiome; feature: rumen; material: SC-attached | host: Bos | place: Iran: Karaj | collected 2018-10
CATGCAGATGTACATGTTCGGCCAGCAGGGGAAAGAGGCACAGGAACGCGTCGCCCAGAACTTCGTGCCGTGCGAGAAGGAGACGAAAAAGACCAAATTCTTCGAGGCTTTGCCCGATGAGTTCACCGTCAGCGAGGTGTCTGCATCCAGCGATGTGGCAAAGCAAACCGTTCAGAACTATATTTCGCAATGGGTCAAGAATGGGTATGTTCAGCGGCAGTCGAAGGGGAGATATAAGAAACTTGTAAAATGGCTGATATGAACGCACCTTCATGCGGCAGGCGCAACTGCAACAGATGAGACAATCATGTCCCCTGACGTATTTCATCGAGACGAGAGCTCCAGTCCTTCGGGGCTGGAGTTCTCCATTGGTGAACTTACCAACTTACCAACTTACCAACTTACCGAAAACCGCTTTTCAAACTCTTCACTCTTCACTATTAACTGTTCACTATAAACTGTTCACTATAAACTGTTCACTATAAAAGTCCCGCCATAGCCACAAAAAAATGGTTCCGCGTTTCTCAACGAGGAACCAATCTGAATGAAAACTTACTTAATTAAACCGCTATTTGTCATTGATTTATAAGAGAATCCTTTATCTGCGAGACTAAAATAAACCTAAAAACTATTATTTACCGATACAAAAATAATCAAAAGAAGGCTGCTCGCCAAAAATAATCAACGAATCCCCCTTTTTTATCTGCGAACGCTGGAACGCAGGGAGTTTCTTTCAAGGAGACAAGGAGCTTCTTTCAAGGAGACAAGGAGTTCAAGGAGTTGCAGGGAGTTGCAGGACGATAGTCAGTGAAGCGTGAGTTTCCATCAGTTCCATCAGTTCCCATCACTCCTATCACTCCCATTCATCCCATCTCTCCCATAACATTGAACCGGCAGCTTTGCTGATATTGCGGGCGAAAAGAATAAATTGGTATATTTTTCCGCATTTTTCTTTTACGTTTTCAGAAAAATATTTATCTTTGCGATGAAAACGCGGATGCTGACGTGTTGGCAGCCGAAATGGAAAACAAGATAAGCCTGTCTAACGTTAATCAATCTATACACGCCTATGTATGATATGTTCTCGAACCAAGTCCTGACGGCATTGCACCGTTACAGAGACGTGAAATTCAGTCCGCCCGTCACCCTCGGCTGACAGAGCGGGAGGAAAGCCCGTTTGCCGTTGCAAACATTTTTGCACGAACAGAATAATATCATCTTTACACCTTAAATTATCATCGTATTTTATGGAACAACAAAAATTGCCAACCGTTCAGGAAGTGTTCTCCTGGATGAGAAAACTATATGACGAGAGTTACGCCGGTCTGACGAAGACCGAGAAGGAAGAGCAGCACATGTACGGCACAATGGTGACCACACCGAGCGACAAGAAGTTCATCGTGCGCATGCTCGACGAGACCAGTCAGGTGCGCGACACGCAGAAACTCGCCGTGCGCGTGAAGGACCTGATAGACCAGTATGGCATCCCCCACTTCCTGAACACCACCGACCACGTGCTGTTCTGGATGTACCAGAAGTTTGCCTACCTGCCGCTGTTCAACTGGGTTGCCGTGCCCATCATCAAGTGGCGCCTGCGCCGCGACACCAGCCGCGTCATCATCAATGCCGCACGCCCGAACCTGACGAAGCACCTTGCCACGCGCTTCAGCGAGGACATCGGCCAGAACGTGAACCTGCTGGGCGAGGTGGTGCTCGGCAACGGCGAGGCCGACAAGCGCTACTACTCCTATCTGGAGGCGCTGAAGGAGCCGGACATCAACTATATCTCCGTGAAGATATCGGGTATCTACGCCCAGACGCACGCGCTGAACTACAAGGAGTGCTTCCCCGAGCTGATCCGCCGTATGTCGGAACTCTATCAGGCTGCCATCGACAACCCGTACACCACGCCCGAGGGAGTGACCCGTCCGAAGTTCATCAACCTGGACATGGAGGAGTATAAGGACGCTCACCTGACGATGAAGCTCTTCAAGGAGGTGCTCTCGCTGCCGCAGTTCAAGAACTACGAGGCGGGCATCGTGGTACAGGCGTACCTGCCCGACGCATGGGACTTCCAGAGCGAGCTGCTGGAGTTTGCCCGCAAGCGTGTGGCTGAGGGCGGCTCACCCATCAAGATGCGTATCGTGAAGGGCTGTAACCTGGATATGGAGAACATCGTCAGCGACCTGCGCGGATGGCCGAATCCGGTACGCCCGAACAAGACCGAGGTGGACGCCAACTACCTGCACATCATCGAGCGCGGACTGAAGCCCGAGAACGCGAAGGTGCTGCACATCGGTATGGCTTCGCACAACCTCTTCACTATCTCGTACGCCTACCTGCTGACACAGCAGTACCAGACACCGAAGGACTGCTTCTGCTTCGAGATGCTCGAGGGTATGGCCAACCACGTGTGGCGCGCTCAGAAGAAGCTGGGCAACCACGTGATCCTCTACACGCCGGTGGTGAAGAAAGAACACTTCCTCAACGCCATCTCCTACCTGGTGCGCCGTATGGACGAGAATACCGCTCCCGACAACTTCCTGACTCACTCGTTCTCGCTGAAGCCCGACACGAAGGAGTGGAAGGAGCTGGAGCAGCAGTTCATCGATGCCTACAACATGAAGGACACCATCACACATATCCCGACACGTACGCAGGACCGCAACAAGCCTTACGTAGGTCAGGAGCCGCAAGACGAGATGCTGAACGAGCCCGACACCGACTTCGACCGCTTCTGCAATCAGGAGTGGGTAGAGAAGATCTTCGCCAAGTGGAAGAGCAACGGACAGCTGACGGGCGACAAGGCCGCCTGGGGCGACTGGAAGCCGGGCGACGTGCTGCCCACCCAGATTGGCACCGAGCTGGTATACAACAGCGACAAGGTGAAATACTACGACCGCTCGCAGGAGGGTGACGTGCTGGTATGCGAGATGTCGCGTGCCGACAAGGCCCAGACGGAGCAGATCCTGAAGATTGCCGACGAGGATGCCGGCGGATGGCGCAACACAACCATCGAGGAGCGTCACCAGATTATGTATAAGGCTGCGAACATTCTCGGACAGATGCGCGGCGACCTGAACGGCTCAATGTGCGCCATCACGGGCAAGACCATCGAGGAGGCCGACGTGGAGGTATCGGAGGGTATCGACTACTGCCGCTTCTATACGACCACGATGAAGAAATATGCCGCCCTGGACGACATCGAGATGAAGGCCAAGGGCACCGTGCTCGTGCTCTCGCCATGGAACTTCCCATGCGCCATCCCGTGCGGTGGTGTGGTAGCCGCCCTGGCATCAGGAAACACGTGTGTGCTGAAGCCCGCTACCGTCGCCGCTCCTGTGGCCTGGCTCTTCGCCAAGGCATTCTGGGAGGCTGGTGTGCCCAAGGAGGCCCTGCAGGTGATTATCACCAACCGTGAGGCTACGCCGCTGCTCACCTCGTCGCCCGTCATCAAGCACATCATCCTGACTGGTGGTACCGAGACCGCCCAGAGCATCGCCCACACGAACCCGCGCAAGCCGCTGTCGGCAGAGACGGGAGGAAAGAACGTGATGATTCTCTCAGCCAAGGGCGACCGCGACCACGCCATCATGAACGCCTGCCGCTCGGCATTCGGCAACGCCGGACAGAAGTGTTCTGCCTGCTCGCTGCTGTTGGTTGAGCGCTCGGTATACAACGCTGAGTTCTTCGAGAAACTGAAAGACTGCGCATCGTCGCTGAAGGTGGGTGGCGTATGGAACGCCGGCAACATCGTAGGTCCGATGATTACCAATAAGAACGACAAACTGGAGCAGGCCTTCCATCTGGAGCCCGGCGAGCGCTGGCTCATCGCGCCCGAGTTTGTGGACAAGAAGAAATATATCCTGAAGCCGACGGTGAAGATCGACGTGAAGCCCGAGTCGTTCACCTTCCGCACCGAGCTGTTCGCCCCGCTGCTGGCCGTGGCTCCCTACGACACTCTGGAGCAGGCTGTCGACCTCGTGAACGGACTCGACTACGGACTGACCAGCGGACTGCAGTCGCTCGACGAGCAGGAGCAGCGCTACTGGAAGAACCATATCCAGGCTGGTAACCTCTACATCAACCGTGGTATCACCGGTGCCGTGGTGAACCGTCAGCCGTTCGGCGGCATGAAGCTCAGCGCGTTCGGTCCCGGACTGAAGGCTGGAGGCCCCAACTACTGCGCCCAGTTCATGACTATCACCGACCGTCCAGGCACGACAACCGACTACAAGAAGTCGTATGCCGACTGGTACGAGAAGGAGTTCAAGCACGCCCGTAACATCCAGCCGAAGATTCGCGGCGAGCAGAACGTGTTCCGCTATCTGCCGCTGGCCAACATGGTGCTGCGACTGTTTGGCGACGAGACGCTCGAGCAGGTACAGATGGTACAGCTGGCAGCCAAGACCGTAGGCACACCGCTCACCATCTCTGCCGATGCCGACCATCCGCTGGCAGGACAGATCAAGGGCGTGAAGACCGAGAGCCTGACTGCCTTCTGCAACGCCATGAAGCAGTTTGAGCGTGTGCGCACCATCTCGAAGAACATTCCCGACGAGGTGTTCCAGGCTGCAGCCTTCTGCGACAAGTATATCGCTCAGGCAGCACCGGTACGCAACGGTCGCATCGAGCTTGCCCACTACATCAAGGAACAGTCGATATCGAACGAGTACCATCGCTACGGCTCGCAGATTGAGGTGCCGAAGATTGAGGATTAATGGAACTGACATTTCTGACGGAAACGAACCTGCGTTGTGAAAACGAATCTGTGTCGTAATCAACAAAGACGTTTCCGTAGATAAATAGAATAAGGAGCAGCATGAGAGAGTGCTGCTCCTTATTGTTTTCTGATGCTTCGTGAATGGGGGGAGGGTTACCTCACGCTCCACTCGAACACGCCTGCGGCATTGTCGTCGGGGAGGACAACCTCCAGGCGGACGGCCTTGGTCTGCACGGGGTCGAAGTTGACGGTGCAGGCGCTTCCCTTCTCTGTCGGGTAGCCGTCGGCGCCGCTGACAGGCAGCCAGGCTCCCTGGGCGTCACGGTAGAGGATGCGCCACGACTTCGGTACGCGGCAGCCACCCCACGGTCCGTCGTCGTACCAGTAGACGGTGGCACTCTGGACGGTGCTCGCTTGCGGGAACTCGTAGGAGAGCCACTCGGTGCAGGCTTTCTTGGGCCACCAGTGGGTATAAGGCACGGAGCGGTCGTTCTCGTCGTTCGGCACCAGGCGGTCGTTGATGGCCGAGAGGGCAGGCATCTTGTCGGTAGAGCTGCCCACCTTGCTCTCAGAGGCCAGTGTGGCAGGCTGGGTGGGGTTGGTAGCCTTCAGGTCCTGCGGCAGCCATACGCGCATTTTTCCCGACCCGCGATGGCACCATGCATAGTAGGGGATGAGCGTCAGGGTCTGGTCCTGGGTGGTCAGACAGCCCTGCTTGTCGAAGTTCAGCGTCTGGGCGTTGGTGACTAGCGTCTGTACGGAGGTGCCCGCAATCTCGCCCTTGCCCAGCTTGAACTGAGGATTCTGGTTGATGAGTGCGCCCATGATGTCGAAGTTGTTGTCGGGATGCTCGGCACAATAGACCAGCGGGCCACGCTCGATGCTCACCATGCCACGGTCGGCCTCCACCTTGTTGTTCGCACGCACGGTGCGGGGCTCCATGTCGAAGTGAATCTGAACCTTGTCGCCCTTCTTCCACTTACGGGTGATGGTGTAGTAGCCGTCGTCGGTCACACTGGCTGCCGCATCCTGGCCGTTCACCTTGATGGTGTAGCCCAGTCGCTTGCCGTCGGTATACTGGTAAAGGTTGGAGGGAACCACCTGGTTTCTGACCCAGCCGGGGATGCGAATCTTCAGGGCGAACTGGCCTGCCGCATTTTGGTCGACGCTGACGGTGATGTCGCCATTCCAGGGATAATCGGTTGTCTGGCTTAACGCCACTTTCTTTCCTGCGACCGACAGACTGCTCTTGTTAGAGAGGAAGAGGTTCACATAGACGTTCCTGTCCTTCACGGCATAGATGTAGCCGGGCAGCGAGGGGATGAAGCGGCAGATATTGCTCGGACAGCAGGCACAGCCAAACCATGCCTGGCGCTGGTGCTGGCCCATCGACTCCAACGGATTGGGATAGAAGAAACCGTTGCCCTCGAGCGATACGCCACTGATGAGGCCGTTGTAGAGCGTGCGCTCCAAGACGTCGTAATACTTGGCGTGGCCATGAAGCAGGAAGAGGCGGTAGTTGACATACACGTTGCCGATGGCGGCACACGTCTCGCAGTAGGCACTCATGTTCGGCAGCTCGTAGTTCTTGCCGAAGGCCTCTCCGTTCGAGGTGGCTCCGATGCCGCCGGTGATGTATAGTTTCTTGGTGACGATATTGTCCCAGATGGCATCGATGGCCTTGATGTAATTCTGGTCGCCGGTGAGCGCAGCCACATCGGCCATACCGGCATACATATAGGCGGCACGCACGGCATGCCCCACGGCCTCGTCCTGCTCAATCACGGGCTGGTGAGCCTGCGAGTAGTCGTGCACGATGGTGGTCTTACCCCGGTAGTCGAGGAAGAACTTGGCCTCGTCGAGGTATTTCTTGTTGCCGGTGACGAGATACAGTTTGGCGAGTGCCATCTCGGCAATCTGATGGCCTGGCACCACACACGCCTGTCCTGCATTCGGTCCGACCTCCTTGCATACCACATCGGCGTAGCGGATGGCGATGTCGAGGAACTTGCGGCTTCCCGTGGCCTGGTAGTGGGCGATGGCGCCCTCGACCATGTGACCGAGATTGTAGAGCTCGTGGCTCAGGTCCTCTTCCTTGCTCCAGCGCTTGTCACCAGCCCACTCGTGGGGCTGCTGCGGGTTCTGGGTGCGCGAGGTGTAGAGATAGCCGTCGGGCTCCTGTGCCGATGCGATGACGTCGAGCACGGAGTCGATATACTGCACCAGTTTCTTGTCAGGATACGTCTGCAGGATGTACGAGGCTCCCTCGATGGTTTTGTACGGGTCGGTGTCGTCGAAGGACAGTCCGCCGACGGGGAACACCTTCGAGGGGTCTTTCAGATGGGCTGCCGCATTCGAGAAGTTTGTGTAGCGCCCCGTCTCTTCACACTTCGAGAAAGCCAGGGGGATGGTCACCTTGCGGCTGGCCTCCAGGCGTTGGCCCCAGAACGTGCCGGGAGTTACTTTCACAGCTGTGAACGGCACGGGATTGATGGGGTAGCCGTGCGTCGCAGACTGTTGCTTCTTGGCTGCTGAAACCGACAGTACCATGACTGCCGCCAGCACGATTGTTAATACTCTTTTCATAGGTTCTATTTATTTTTCTTTGGTTCTAATGAATCCTCTGTTCCTGTTGAATTCTCTTTGGTTCTATTGAGTCTTCTTTGTTCTTGCTGATTCCTCTTTGGTTCTATTGAGTCTTCTTTGTTTCTATTTTATCATGTCCAAATACTCATCCCACAGTTTCAGCTGGTGCAGATAGCCGCTGAAGAGCCATTCTCTTTCGGCATTGCGCCCCAGCGTAATATACTGCGAGGGCTTCAGCAGCAGCTGGATGTCTTTCCGGCTGATTGTCTTCCCGTTGATTTGTACCGTCTCCATACGACCGTCGAAGGTGACAACCACATGCATCCACTGGCCTTCCAGCGTCTTGATGTCCTTCCAGCCGGCGTCCTCGTACCAGCCGTAATGGTTCACCACACCGCAACGAGGCTCCGTGCCGCTGATGAGCATGATCTTCTCCAGTTCGTCATGGGTGGTCGTGAAGTCAGCCACACACTCGTTCTGCTCCATCTTCGGGTTGAGCACCCAGGCCTCCAGCGTGTAAGGCGCATTGTCGCGCAGGGTAGCCGGCAGGGCGAACGACGACTGGAACACCTGCAAGGAGTCAAAGCGGAGGGCTTTCTTCCCTTTGACGGTTTCGACGAGGGAAGGGGGAGTCAGTGTCTCGAAATATCCTTTTACTCCGTGGTTCTCCAGATAGGAGACCGTATCGCCCGTTTGGAAATCGTCGGCGGTAATGCTCACGACGAGACCGTGCTTCCGGTTGTCGGCGACAGGCTCACGCACGATGTCGGTATGGGCGTCGTAGTCTATCTCTGCCTGTTCCTGGCGCCAGTTGTAGTATCGCCGGTTGGTGAGTGTGAGTGGCTTTGTACCCGCCTTGATGGTGCGCAGACTGTCGGGCAACAGAGGATGGTTGTATTCCAACACGCAGCCCGGCTGCAGTACCAAGGCATCCTTGCCATTGACACGCTGCACAAAGGCAGAGCCGGTCTTCAGCGTGTAACCGCCTCCCAGCATACCCTCGTTGTTGTGCCATGTGCGACCGTCCCAGTCGGCGGCTGTCAGTCCCAGCCATTGCTGCGGCAGGGCGTCCTCGATGGCGCCAAACACCTTGATGTTCCATACGGCACCTCCGAAGCCTTTCTTCTGTCCTGCCAGATAAGTGAGGCGTACGTAGCGGGCCTTCCTGTTTCCGAAGTCCACCATCGGACTGCCTGCCAGACGGTTTCTTGACTTGTCGGCAAACACCGTCCAGTCTTTGCCGTTGGTGGAGGTTTCTATCAGGTACTGGTAGAACTGTGTGCCATATTCGAACTGTGTCCATACGGTACGGATTGTCTGTACTTTACCCAGGTCAATCTTCAACCATTCCGGACCCATGCCCTTGGGGCGCCACAAGGTGCCGTTATTGTCGTCAACGGCATATTCTGGTCGGAAGTTGTCATCGTAGTACGATGAGGCCTCGACCTTACAGCCCAGGGCTAAGTTGGGGGATTTCACCACAGAAGGCGCCAACAGACCGATACCGTCGTGCGTGGGTACGATTTTCTTAATAGAGCCGTCGGCCGTGAACTCCATCTTGTCGATACATACTTGGCGATGGAAGCCACGGTTGGACTGCGGATTGTCGTGGCGGTGGTAAACAATGTAGTAATCGTTGCCCTCTTGAAGAATGCTGTGGTGCCCCGGTCCGTGAACCGTGCTGTCGGCACTCGTCTCCAGGATGCAGCCACGATAGGTGTATGGCCCCAGGGGCTTGTCGGCTGTGGCATACTGCACACGGTAGGTATGGTCGTGGCAGGAGCCCGAGGAGTACATGAAATAATAGACGCCGTTGCGCTTGATGACGAAAGGGGCCTCGAAGAAGTCGGTCACTTCGGTGTTGGGAATCAGCCGTGTCTCAGAGAAGCTCTTTTTGTCGGCAGAGAGCCTCCCGGCACCACATCCGAAGCCCTTGTAGATGCCCCAAGTGCCCCAATACATATACACCGAGCCGTCGTCATCCACAAAGGTCTGTCCGTCGAGGGTGATGGCATTCTCCACAAACCGGTCCTTCACCAGTACGGCCTCGCTCTCGCCGAGGATATTCCGCCAGGGACCGCGGGGCGTCTCGCTGACACCCATATGCAGCTGGCAAGGCTGACAATACACCATGTAGTATTTTCCGTCGGTCGCGTCTTTCATCACGTCGGGTGCCCATATCCAGTGGGAGTCGGGCCAGTTCATGGGCATCAGCGTCCAGTTCTGGAAGTCACGGCTCGTCCATACCTGGGCAGGACCGAAGCCGGCACCGCTGCCATCGGTGGTGGCATAAATATAGTATGTGTCTCCGAATTTCTTGACGGTGGGGTCGGCAAAATAACCTGGCAGTACCGGGTTGCCCGTCGATGGGGCGTTGTAAGCCTTTTGTGCCGTGCCTGGCAGGAAATAGCAGATAACAAACAATGAAGTCAGCAAAAACTTTCTCATATCCTTATTCCGTTTTAATCAGTTTCATGACGAAGCCGCCCCCGCTTGCCATCCTGATGTTCAGACGGTCTGCGGACGTCAGAGTCTTTTGTCCGATGCGGTAGTCCTCTGCGTTATGGTTTGCATTGATGCCGTCGGTGACGATGGTCGCGTTGTACGTGCCGGCCGGCAGGAAGTCGAGAGGCAGGTCGACATCCTTTCCTTCCCAGTTGGCTAATCCGCCGACATACCAGTCGTGGCCATTGCGCCGGGCTGTTACAATATAATTGCCTAACTTGCCAAGAAGAATTCTCGTCTCATCGAAGGTGTCGGGGATACTGGTGATGAAGTCGACACAGGCTTGCTCCTTCTCATAGTTGGTGGGGGCGTCGCAAAGCATGCTGAAAGGCGAGTCGTGAACCACATAGCAGGCCAGCTGGTGACAGCGGGTGCCCATCGACACAGGGTTCTGATAGCACACCACCCAGTTCTCCTTCGTTCCGTTGCGCATAGCACCGGGCGTATAGTCAACTTGCCCTGCCATCATGCGGATGAAGGGGAAGGTGACATCGTAGCGGGGCATGTCGGTGTCCTTCTTTGCCCAGCGCACCTCTTCCATGCCGAAGACTCCCTCGTAGTTGAGAATGTTAGGATAAGTGCGGCTCATTCCTGTCGGCGCATAGAAACCGTGATAGTCGACGAAGAGCTGATACTGTGCGCAGCTCTTGGCAAGTCGCTCAGCCATCTCCACAGCCGTCTGGTCGTTGCGGTCGAGAAAGTCTATCTTCCAGCCCTTGATGCCCATCCGCGCGTATTTCTCACAGGCTGGGACAAGATGCTCGTCGAGCACATTGAAGACAGTCCAAAGCACGATGCCGACTCCTTTTTTGCGTCCATAGTCAATCAACTGTTGCAGGTCGATGTCGACAATGGGGTTCATAATGTCGGCCTTCGAAGAGTCGTACCACCCCTCGTCGAGCACCACATACGGGATGTTGTTCTTGGCGGCGAAGTCGATATAATACTGATATGTACGCGTGTTAATGCCTGCCTCGAAATCCACGCCTTTCAAATTCCAGTCGTTCCACCAGTCCCATGCCACCTTGCCAGGACGTATCCAGTCGGTACTGCCAATCTGATTCGGTGTGGCGAGGGCATAAACCAAATTGTTCACAGGCATCTGCGTATCGTCCTCTGTGATGGCCATCACGCGCCAGGGATAGGTCCTCGCCCCAGACGACTTTGCGATATAATCCTCGGTTTCTGATACATAGCTCATGCCGCGCCAGGGGTGGTAATCCATCTTTTTCGGATACTGGGGGAAAGCGGCACGGAGCGTTTGTTTCTCACCCTTCAAAAACATACCCGGATATGCCCTCAAGTCGGACTCCAGAATGGTTACCTTTACGTCGCCAACCTCGACGGTGGCGGGTAGGAAGATGTATTGAGCTTTGGCTTGAGAGAGCAGCGTCTCGTCGTAAAAGTTCTGAAAGGCCATCGCAAAGGGTTTCTTCTCATTCGTGGAGTAAGCCAGCCATGCCTTATTGCCCTCTTGGAAGCCAAAGTCGGCAGTCTCTTCAGTGATGATGGTCTCACCTTTGTTGGTGGTATAAAAGCGGTAAGCCACGCCCTCGTCAAAAGCGCGAACCTCCATTCCGAAGCCGTTTGCCAGTCGGATATCCATTTTCCGGTAGCTCACTTGCAGGCTCTTCTGTCTGTAGAACGGAGCCTTGATAGTCTCAGAGTAAATAACTCTAGGGGTATGTACCGATTTTACGCGTAGCGAAGCCTGGTTCTTAACCATGGCTTGCCCACGTTTGCCCTGAGGGGAACCGAAAGCGAGGCCGGCCTTGACAGAGACGGCATTTTTGCCATTGTGGCTGACCTGCAATATCAAGTCGTCACTCACTCTGACGGTGTTCTTACCATCGGGCGACGTGACGATATAGTCCTTGGCGCATAGCTGCGTCCCACCAATAATCAATAAGAAAGCAAGTGCTAATAGCTGTTTCATCTTCATTTTCTGATTCAGGTTTGGTTGACGTTACAAAGATAGCAACTTTCCGTCACAAACAATAGAACAATCGTCCAAAAGCAATGGCAAAATAGTCCAATATGCCCGTTCACAAAGGATTTGGACGATTGTGGCATCATCTTGGACGATTGTGTTACCCTTTCTCCATATTTTTTTATTATTTTGCAGCAGAATATCAAATTGCTAACCTAACGTTACGAACAAAACTGACAGACAGTATGGGAAAAAGAGCATTTCTCTTAACGGGCATCGCTTTGCTGGTCATCTCCATGAGTGCCGCGCCAAAGCAGAAGCCGCAGACTCCGATACAGGAAGTTCCTTTCACAGTGGTTCACCTCAACGATGGTTTCTGGTCACCACGTATTGAAATAAACCGGACGGTCTCCATCCCTTCCGCCTTCCATGAGTGTGAGGTAAACGGCCGCTTCGACAATTTCCTGCTTGCGGCAAAGAACAATGGTAATATGACAGATGTGCCACAGACTCTCGAGCACCGTGGCGACTTCTCGTTCGACGATACCGACCCGTATAAGGTCATCGAGGGCGCCAGCTACTCGCTTGCCGTTCATTACGATGCGAAACTCGACCACTATCTCGACTCTGTCATCAACATCATTGCACAGGCGCAAGAGCCCGACGGCTATCTGACCACCTGCGTAACGAATAAATGTACACGCCTGAGTGGCTGGTGGGGCACTCGCAAATGGGAGAAGATCAACTCGCACGAGCTCTACAATTCAGGCCATCTTATCGAGAGTGCTGTTGCCCACTACCGGGCCACAGGCAAGAGGACGTTCCTCAACGTGGCTATCAAGAATGCCGATCTCGTTTGCAAGACTTTTGGTCCCAGCGAAGGACAGATACACCGTCCGGGCGGTCATCCTATCATTGAGATGGCTCTCTGTAAATTATATAAGGTGACGGGGAACAAGAAATACCTCGAGGGCGCACGTTATTTCGTAGAGGAGACCGGACGCTGCACCGACGGCCATGCCCCCAGCGAGTATTCCCAGGATCATAAGCCTATCCTCGTTCAAGACGAGATAGTGGGACATGCCGTTCGAGCCGGCTACCTCTACAGTGGAGTGGCCGATGTGGCAGCCCTTACCGGCGACAAGTCTTACTTCGAGGCCCTGGAACGTATTTGGGAGAACATGTCGTCGAAAAAACTATTCATCACAGGAGGCATTGGCTCACGTCCGCAGGGTGAGGGCTTTGGTCCCAACTACGAGTTGAACAACCATACAGCCTATTGTGAGACCTGCGCTGCCATTGCCAACGTGTACTGGAACTACCGCATGTTCCTCGCCACGGGCCAGTCGAAGTATATCGACGTCTGTGAGCGTGTTTTATATAATAATGTGTTGAGTGGAGTCTCGCTCAGTGGTGACAAGTTCTTTTACGACAACCCTCTGGAGAGCAATGGCGAGCATGAGCGCCAGAAGTGGTTCGGATGCGCATGCTGCCCCGGCAACATTACCCGTTTTGTGGCGTCGGTTCCCGGGTATATTTATGCACAGCAAGGAAAAGATATCTTTGTCAACCTCTACGTTCAGGGAAAGGCAAAGATTGGCAACATCGAACTGGAACAGACTACCGACTACCCCTGGGACGGAAAAATTCGCATCAAGATAACGAAGGGTAGCGGCCGTTTTGCCATCAAACTCCGTATCCCCTCCTGGCTGAAGGCATCGCCTACCCATAACGACCTCTACACCTATCTAGACAAGGCTCAGCCTTATAGCATCAAGGTGAACGACCAGGCTTTCTATCCCGAAAACCATGATTATTATACCCTGAACCGCTCATGGAAGAAGGGTGATGTCATCGAGCTCAACTTCCCGATGGAAGTAAGAAGAATCGTGGCCAACGACAATGCAGAAGACGATCGTGGTAAGGTGGCATTGGAGCGCGGACCCATTGTGTTCTGCCTTGAGGGTAGCGATCAGGCAGACAAAAACGTGTTCAACAAATACATCCTCAACAAAGCTGCAGTCTCAGCCCGCTACGATGCAAATCTGCTGAACGGCGTGATGGTGCTCGAAGGTCCTGCCAAAGAAATCGGTCAAGACGGTGAGGTCAAGGATGTGATGTTCCGTGCCATCCCGTACTCTACTTGGAACAACCGGGGCAACGAACAGATGGAGGTGTGGATTGCCAACAATCCATCGGCAGCGTTGGCGACCCCACAGCCCACCATCGCCTCCAAAGCACAGGTGTTCTGCAACCGTGGTCCTATTCAGAACGATGCTCCTGAGACAGCCCCCGTTGACTCTTGGGCTGGTGGAACCAACGACCAGTGGGAACCCCGTCGAAGCAGCGACACATCGAAGCCTTACCACTACTGGTGGCTAAAGAAGGGGACCACTGAAGCCATTACCTATCAGTTCGACCAGCCTTACGAGGTAAGCAACGTGCAGGTATACTGGCTCGACTTCGACCACTACGACGGAAACTTCCGCATCCCTGAATCCTGGACTCTCTACTACAAGGACGACCAGGGTAAATGGCTGGAGGTGAAAGACCACAGCCCCTACACCGTGCGTAAGGACTGCTACAACAGCGTCAGCTTTGCCCCTGTGAAGACCACGGGTCTGAAAATCCTTGCTAAACTGCAGAAGGGCGAGTCAGGTGGCATTCTTGAATGGAAAGTAAACAAATAATATATTATTAACTTTTTAATTAAAAACCTAAAAAACAAATTGGTATGAAGAAACATCTCTTATGTTTGCTTTTGCTGGGCGGGGCTCTAGGAGCTTATGCCGCAGAAAGCACTTTACCAACCGTTGCTGAAGTGACTCAGCAAGGTGTGACAGTGAAAGGTGTTATCAAGGACGCGAAGGGCGAGCCTATCATAGGCGCCACCGTGACCGAGAAGGGCACCACAAACGCTACAGTTACCGACTTGGACGGAAACTACTCTCTCAAGGTCTCCCACCGAAATGCCGTGCTGGTGGTTTCTTACATCGGCTTTGTTGCCCAGGAGATACCTGCCGGTAGCGATGTGACACTTCAGGAAGACAATGCCCTGCTCAACGAAGTGGTTGTCATCGGTTATGGCACTCAGCGCAAGGGCGACGTCACCTCGGCCATCACCAGCGTGAAGGCTGAGGACTTTGCACAAGGTAACATCCGCGACGCCGGTGACCTGATAAAAGGTAAGGTGGCTGGTCTGACCATCGCCAACGGTTCTGGTGACCCGAGTGCCGCCTCTTCAATCCGTCTGCGTGGTATCATTTCCCTCCAGGGTGGCAACACACCGCTCGTGCTAATTGACGGTCTTGAGGGCAGCCTCAACACAGTGGCTCCTGAGAACATCGAGAGCATCGACGTGCTGAAGGACGCTTCTGCAGCCGCTATCTATGGTACACGTGGTGCTGCCGGTGTGATTCTCATCACCACCAAGGCAGGCCGTCGCGAGGCCCGTACCACTGCCAACTACAGCGGTTATGTATCTCTGGCCTCTTTCGGCAAGAGTCTCGACATGATGGACGGCGACGATATCCGTGCGGGTAAGACCAATTACACCGACCGTGGCTACGACACCGACTGGCTCGATGCCGTCAGCCGTACTGCCCTGACCCACAACCACAACGTGAACATCAGCGGCGGCAACAAGAGCACTTCTTATAATGCCGACTTCACTTACCGCGACCAGCAGGGTGTGTTCATCGAGACTTATGGCAAGGAGATGCACTTCAATGGTGGTCTCTCTCACTGGATGTTCAACGACATGCTGAAGCTACAGTTCAACATTCTGAAGCGCTGGCACGAGAATGGTCCCGTGGATGCAGCAGGCCAGATGGTCTATCGCCAGGCCCTCATGCGCAACCCCACCGAGCCCATCTATGCAGAGGACGGCGACTACTACGAGAACTTCGGTATCAACTACTACTACAATCCTGTGGGCATCCTGAAGGAGCAGACTGGTGAGTACAAGACCGAGACCACCCGCCTGACCGGTAACATCACCCTGGAGCCTATCAGGGGCTGGCAGACCAACCTGATGCTTTCTACCGAGCGTTACAACGCTCACGATGAGGGTTATCAGACATCTAAATACGATGGACAGAAGAACAGCTACACCACTGGTTATGCTTACCACAGCTATGGCTACAACAAGACGAACAATCTGGAACTCACCTCTACCTATAAGCACCAGTGGGGTCAGCACCGCTTCGAGGCCCTCGTCGGTTACAGCTACCAATATCAGGTGGATGAGAGCTTCTACGCCAACAACACCAACTTCGCCAGCGATTTTTATACGTACAACAACATGGGTGTTGGTAAGTACT
>JAEEGK010016745.1_pt1 | contig 16065 bp, 12 predicted proteins | sample 8958771 | NCBI WGS metagenome assembly JAEEGK01 (sample SAMN16246547, study PRJNA631951) | gut metagenome | biome: gut microbiome; feature: rumen; material: SC-attached | host: Bos | place: Iran: Karaj | collected 2018-10
GCACGAACAAGCGGAGTCGGAACACAGCGCAAAAACTCTGTTGGAAGCCATCAAAGGCAGTATTGCCAAATTGAAAAAATGTCCGAACCCAACATTTTGGCAGATACTTTGGTACAATGTAAATGTTTTGTTTTTTGTCTTGACGCTTGCATCGTTTTGGATTGCGTATATCGTTGATTACGATGACATCCGTTCTATATGGGTTTCTTTTGGCTCTATTTTTATGCTAATAGCGATATATATATCTACCAAAAAGCCAACATGGAAATCGCCAATTACCTCTGCCGACCAGATTTTTTATGACGCGCTCGGTAGGCACGAAATGTATTCGCGTCAGGCAAAGACCTTGTATGGCAACGACAAGGACGCCATCAATCTGCTCGACGATTTTCAATCGATCATCAATGACACCCAAGCAAGACGTGCAGAAGCTCAGAAAAAGCGATACATCAGTTTCACGTGTTTTTTAGTTGTGCCGTTTCTTGCAGTGTTTTTGTATCAAAGTGTCGCCCAAGTGCGGTTTCATAGGAATTATGACGAATATCCGCAGCTGATAGAGGCAGCCGACATCTCTAAAAAGCTCAAGCCATATCCGTCCACGACAGGATGCAACAAAGGCTTGGAGAGGTATTTTACGGCTACCGATGAGGCAACGTTGACTTTTGATGTCGCAAATTTTTATGCAATTAACGACGACATCTATTTTGAGCCGCGTCTCTACGGTGTCAAACTCACCGCCGCAGGCACTACTGTGGAAGACGCCGAACTCAGCAATTTTGTAGTTGTGCTCTTGGACAAGGATTTCAACGAGACGAAATACAGATTCAGGCTGTTGGATGATGTGACGGTGAAGAAAGCCAAAGCATTTTTTGAAAGCGGCAAGGGACATTGCTATGTGGACTTCGTTGACCGTGACAATATAGACCGCAGCCTCACCGCCGAGTCGCTCAAAGAATTAGTAGATAAGTTTTGTTATTATAGAATTGAGAACAAGTAATTATGGACAACAATAAAGACATATTTCACCAAATATCGTCGTCATTGGAATACAAGCTCTTGGAGTTCCAATGTGGACACCCCGTCAATATTGGTGCAATGTTAAAGAAGTATATGTTGGCATATATATTTATGATTGGTTTCTTTGTTTTTCTTGTAATGTCACAAATAGACCGTTCGTATCCGATAGAGGTCAACCTTGTCTTATCGTTGATAGCTCTGGTTATATGTGGGGGCGCGATATATGTATGCAGGCCTGACTGCGAAAAGAAGATAACGACGCTTGTCAACGACGACAAGGCGCGTCTGAAAGAGTTGAGCGAATATCCCGACGTCAATTATTATTTGCAAGAATTTGACAAAGGACTTAATGCTGCAATCGCCTCAAAAAAACAAATTGTAAAGAAAGCCCAAATCATCTTTGCCTTGATGGGACTATGTACCGTTGGCATATATTTGTATGTGACGACGCTAATGTTTGATGCACATACGGGTGGGGAATACCATAATGTACGTTTGAGCGGCATATACTATGACTATTTGGATATCGATGCTCAAAAGCCGTTTTTCACACTCAAAATGCTTGTGTCAGGCAGCCAGGATGTGGACGACGCTGATTTGCCGTCGGTGGATTTTTATTTCATCGAGCAACGGGACAAGACATTTCTTCGCGCTGTCAAGCGTGGCTCCAGAACTGATTGGTCTGAAGAAAATCGTCTGTATATCACATACGGAGACGGACGTCCCGTGCCACATTGTCCTTCGTTCCATTATATAGGATTCAAAAGCTATAAGAATATGGATTCCGACAATTTGGAAAACAATAGTGACTCTTACGACAATTCATTCAACATAATCCACACAATGCGCTTCCTAAAAAAGAACCAGGGGCATCTGCGTTTTGTGATTGAAAAGGATAATTAATCAATAATATTATGGCGATACCCAAGAAAATAATAGACATCACCTCGCTTGCACTGCAAGACCGCATACTCACTCACAAGGAGCGACAGACCATTGTCGCCGAGGCTTTGAAGATGGGTGTGGATGAGGTAGAAATCAGCCGTTTCATTGATACAGCATTCTCCAAGCGGCTCCAGAGTTACACCAAAGAGGAACTCAAACGTTGCCCTTCGTGCGGCGCACAGATTCCTTTGATTTCCGACGAATGTTTCTATTGCGGCTGCAGCCTTGAAGTCGGCGACCAAAAACGCCATGTAATCCAAGTCGCGGGCAGTGCGGCAGACATCATCCGCGCCGAAAACCAACAGACTGCCGACGAACAGCAAAACATCCAGCAATGCCCCGACTGCGGTGCGCCTTTCCCGCTTGTAAGCCACATCTGTACACATTGCGGACACGTGCTACACGCACAAGTCGGTTCGGAACTTAATATCAAACAGCTCCTCTCCAACATCAATGCAAGCATCGACGCCCTGCGCAATGCACCCAAACCGGGATTTTTCAGAATCCTGTGGTTCAACATAGGAGTTGTGCTGTTTATTATGGGTCTGATTCTTGTGCTTGGAAGAAGCGGTAACGACTTGTGTTCACCAAGGGACTTTTATCAAACTTGTGGATTTTCTTTGTTTGTAATTTGTGCATTAACGGTAATGTTTGGTAACAGAGATTGGTCTGTAACTGATGGCACGAAAGCGAGTCCGTGGAAAAAATCTCCTGTCGAAGCGGCAGACAAAGCTTATTACGATGCTCTCAATCAATACAAAATGCATACGTCGCAGGCAAACACCCTCTATGGCAAAAGCGACGAAGCCCGCACGGTGCTTGATTCTTTTGCCGCTCAAATCCGCAAGGAAAGAAACAAACGTACCATCAACCGCATCCTCATCGCCGTTATTTATATCGCAATGATTGCAGTGACCGTAACACTTAAAATATCTTCACTATGAACAGCAACAAAACAAGAACAGACTTTATGCTCGCTATGACGCGCTTGGAAGGTGAGCTTGCTGATTTTCAGCGCAAATATCCTGTCAACTACGGTGAAATGTTTCGCCGTTATTTTGGTTTGGTGATAATATCAATTGCGGTTTGTCTGGGAATCATGGGGGATGGATCATACGACTTCTATACCGTAGTAGTTTTCGTTGGTATTGCGGGAATAATGATTTTTTTCAAAAGGTTCGATTTGAACTTGGAACACGCGGAGGCCACCGAACTTAACAATCAATTCTCCCAACTCAATAAAGATTACGGTGAATATCCAGACGTGAAGCAATACCTCAAAGAATTCCGCGATAGGGCAACGGCCGCCATCACGAAGAAACGCCGTACAAAACAGGTGTTTACGTGGATATGCGTGGTATTGTTTTTGGCGTGCGCTACGGCTGTAATTGCGACAAGACCAAGTAAGGAAATGTCAGAAAATATAGTGTGGTTTGCATTCCTTGCTGTCGGTATATGGATTGTTGTCTCTGCGCTCAACTCCAAGATTCCAGTGGATGAAACAGAGGAGCAATAAAAACTTTAAAAAGAACCAGGGGCGTCTGCGTTTTGTGATTGAAAAGGATAATTAATCAATAATATTGTGGCTATACCCAAGAAAATTTTGGAAATCTCGAAAAATACCCGTAACTTTCGGGCGAAAACAAAAAACAATTCACTATGGCGATACCTAAGGAAATAACTAACGCCGTCGAATTGGCGTTGCAAAACAATACGTTGTCAAAGCGGCGCGACCTCATCGCCGATATGGCGATGTCTATGGGGGTGGGTATGGGAGAAATTTACCAATACATTCGCGACGCCGAAGATCGGGATATGCATTCGGAAGACTATTTAATCAATGATGATCCTACTCTTGTGACTCCGCCGCCGTACAATCCCACAAACATAGAAGAATCTGACGGATACTCAATCCCGCAAAAAGTAATTGACCTCACCGCCCTCGCATTGAAAGATCGTGTGCTTACATTCAAGGAGCGGCGTACAATCGTGCAGACGGCGATTGAGATGGGCGTGTTTGAGGAGCGAATCAACGAATATTTGGACAATGCGCTTGAAGAGCGTCTAAAATCCTATTCAAAAGAAGACCTCCAGCACTGTCCGCACTGCGGTGCGCAGACACCGCTCGTTTCCGACAACTGTCTGTTTTGTGGCAAATCTTTGAAGGTCGGCGACCTCACTGACGAGCCGATGGACATATTGGGAGAGGAAGCGCAAATCATCGAGGAAGAAAACCTCAAAACCGACATCAAGAGGCACAACATCAAACAATGTCCCGATTGCGGCGCGCCATTCCCGCTTATTAGCAATGTATGCCCTTCGTGCGGACACACGCTGCACGAGCAGGCCGATTCTGCGCTGAATGTCAATAAGTTGATTGAGGGCATCAATAATAGCTACACAAAACTGAAAAACACTCCGACTCCAACATTCGTAGCGTTGCTGAAGCACTACTTCGGTCTGATTGCATTTTTGCTGTTTTTGGCCACTGGTGCAATTCCGGAAGATTTCCTCCCTCAGGATTCGATAGTCGGTCGATACAAAACAGCGTTCTTCTTCTGTCTGACAGTAATCGGATTTATACTATGGAAAGTGTCTGATTTTAAGGACGCAGACAATGTATATCACAAGGCTAAGAACGATTTCCAAATGTATTTGAGGATGGTCAATACATTTTACGGAAATCACCTCGAGGCGAAAGCCTTGATTGGTCATTTTTCTGAAGCATTGAACCTCTATGAACAGAACTACAAAGACAATCAAAAGAAACTTGCCCGTTTTGCTCTGATTGCTTTGATTGTTCTCCTACTACCGTTTGTATTTGCCAAAACATTGCACTAAAAAGCTTGAATTATGAAAAAAAACAAATTGAATTTTCAGAGTCTCAGTTCCTTGTTGGAATATGGATTGGTCAACTACAAAAACGACTATCCAAAGGATTTCGGCACCGCATTCACGCTTTTCTTGCCCAGACTGTTTTTCCTCTTTGGCATTGCATTGTTTTTAGTGCAGGCTGCAATGGTAAACACAGGCAGTGTTTTGGGCGTTGTTTGTATGCTGACAAGCGGTTATACGCGACTGATGTTTGGCAAAAAGACGGATCCCACTCTATACCTACAACAAAACATTGAGGACATCTGCAATGAAATCGAACAAAATTTTGGCAAATTTCCTGATGTAAAGACCTATCTGAAGGACTTCGATGACGAATATGCGCGCATTCAAGCCATCAAAGCAAAGACCGAAAAACGAATTAAGAGAATAAAATACATCCTTTATGGTATTATAATTGTCGCAATACTGATAATTATAGGCATTGACAAACCAGTGATGACATAATCAACTTGTCGTGCGTCATTTCACCACGTTGCCCTTCACCTTATACACCACCTGCTGACTTACCGCGCTATTGGTGATTATCGTGAGGAAGCGTTCTTGTTTGCCGGTGCGGCCTTCGGAGTTGAAGACCACCGTAATTGAGCCGGATTCGCCGGGGGCGACTTCGGGTGTGTCGAGGCGTACAGAAATGCAGTCGCAGGCGTTGCGAACGGCGCGGATTTTCAGTGGGTTACTGCCGGTATTTTTGTAATTGATATGGCAGATGCGAACCTCGCCGGCGGGTATGTCTCCAAAATCGGTGAAGGCGTCGCCGTCAATAGTCATTATGGGCGCATTTTTCTTGTCTTTTTCCGTAAATTGTTCATACACAATGGCTTTTACGTGCAAGTCATAATTGGCAGATTCGTTGATAAGTATCGGCGCGTCAAACTGTATCATATCGTATTCGTCGAGTTTGGCGGTGTTCAAGACGCATTTGATGACGCCCTTTTCGCCGGGTTTCAGGATGGACGGCTTTGCGGTGATTTGCATACACGGCGGCATATTTTGGGTGTAGGGGGCGATTACAATGTTTGCCTTCGATGGGTTGATTACCTCTATTTCCTTGGAGGCTGATTGTCCGGCGATTACCTTGCCAAAATTTACCGTTGTGGCGCGCAGGCGCAAATCCATCATTTCGTAAGGGTACGTGGACGATAGCGGCTCTGGCCTCGGCATCACATTGCCGGTGATATAAAGGGTGATGTTTTTTTCGGAGGCGTTGCAATCCACAATGATGCTTTTGGTGAATGCCCCCGGACGGTCGCGAGGGTCGAAGCTGACGTCTATGTATCCAGATTTGGACGGCAACACCGGTTCCTTGCTCCACGCTGGCGACGTACAACCACACGATGTATGCACGGTATTGATTATTAGCGGCTTGTCGCCTGTATTCTTATACACAAAACGATACTGCACGATGCCGCCAAGTTCGCGCACCTCGCCAAAATCGTATTCCAAGGTGTCAAACTTGATGACCGGCTGCGCCAACAATTCGCCGCCGCAAATTACCGATAAAATTATAATTAATAAAAATCTCATAATTGTTAGTCTCTTCTTCACTTGTTTTGTTGCAAATACCGTCCGATTTCGTAAATTTCTATGCTGTTATTTGCGTATGTCGGCACGGCGAGGAGTTTTTGCTCGGGAATATAACCAATGCCGGCGGCGTTGATGCCCTGACGTTTTTTTACAAGGAGTTGTTGCTTGCCGCTGCTCACGACATAGACATTGCCGGAAAAATCAGTGGTTATAAAATTGCCATTGTCGTCGGAGCAGATGCCATAGACGGGATACACGACATTGGCAAAAATCCTCGTCTTGCCCACAGAATCGATGCGCATAATATGATTTTTGACTCCGGCGAAGATATATCCTTTGTAATATGACAATCCAGAAACATTGCGAAGCAGCGTGTCGGCTACAAACAGGCGTGCAGTGTCGTTTTTGATGCAAAAAATCTTTGCGCCCTGGGCGTCGGACGCAAACAACCGTCCCGCGTGGTCTTTTTCGATGTCGGCAAGATTCTGTGCGCCTTCCACGGGTATCATCGTGACGAGCGAATCGCCGTCGATGTCGTATTTGGCGATGCTATTGACATCGGCAATGTAGAGATAGCCGTCTTTCACCGTCATACCTTTGGGAGAGCGAAGCCCTGCAATACGCAGTGTGTCAACAAATTCGCCATACAGCGTGGTGCGGCATACAAACCCTGCTGAATCGGCATCGCCGGTATATGACCTTGCATTGGAGACAAACATCTCGTCGTTGCAAAACTCCACCGACACAGGCTTTTGAAACCGTTCTTTGCAGGTCTTAGCGATGCGTGCGCCGTCAAAATCCTTGGCTTCGGCCATTGTAGATACTTCCACGCTCGCTGTTTTGGGCGCGTGGTCAATTACCGACCACACTATCCATATCACCACAAACGCTATCAAAATGTTGAATACATATTTCATTATTTTGTCAATAATTTTCGATGATTATTTATATCTTTGCAATCGTGTTTTACATTCAAATAATGCGCCATTCGACAATGAAAAAAATAGTTTTTGCAGTAGTTGCAATGCTGATGACCGCCGCGACAGCCACGCCGCAGGACAAAGTGCCTGTCATTGTGGGCATTGTGGTACAACAAATGCGTTACGACGCCATAGCAAGGTACGCCTCCTCTTTTGGCAGCAACGGTTTCCTGCGCATCATCGACCAGGGCACTTACTGCACCAACGCCTATTATGACTATATGCTTACCGAGCCTGCCCCGGCATACGCCACGATATACACCGGCGGCAATCCGTCCAACCACGGCATCATCTCCAACGATTGGTACGACCGCCTTTCGCGCAAGACTATCTCCGCCGTCAATGATTCCAAATACAACACCATCGGTGCCGACAATCAGTCGGGCAATGCCTCGCCGCTCAATCTCCTTGGCACTACTTTTGGCGACGAATTGAAACTCAGCAACTTCAAGCAGAGCAAGGTGGTTTCTGTCTCTTGGAACGATTACGGCGCAGTGTTGCCCGCAGGTCGCCTCGCCGACGGCGCGTATTGGTTTGACGAGAAGACAGGCAAGATGGTTTCGAGCAGTTATTACACCGGCGATTTGCCGCAGTGGGTTCAGGAGTTCAACAATAGGAATCTCGCGGGAAGTTACGTGCAGCGCAGTTGGTTCACCATCAAGAATGCCTCTGAATATCGCGCCTCACTGCCCGACAATAGCGTTTACGAACACGGTATCGAGGGGCGCAGCACTTTCCCTTACAATCTCAAAGAACTCACGCAGGGCAAGGACAATGGCTTACAAGTCTTGAAATACACGCCTTGGGCTGACGACCTGATTTGTGAATTTGCTACCAAGGCGATTGAAAAGGAAGACCTTGGCGGCGACGAATTTACGGATTTGTTGATGATTAATTTTGCCGCGCCGGGCTACATCTCGGATGTTTTTGGCATACGGTCGATGGAATTGCAGGACGCTTACATCCGTCTCGATTATTCCATTGCAACTATATTGGCGACGCTCGATATCAAGTTGGGCAAGGGCAATTATGTTGTGTTTTTCACTGCCGACAGGGGGTCGTCGGATTCGCCGCTGTTTCTCACCGATATGGGTATGCCGGCGCGTCAGATTAACGTCCAAAACACAATGATTCTCCTCGAAGCCTACCTCCGCGCACTCTATGGCGACGAAAAATGGGTGGAGAAGTACAGCAATCATCAGGTATATCTCAATCGTCTTGCCGTGGAGCGTTACAAGGTGCCGCTCGACCAAATCCAAAATATGGCGGCGGAGTTTCTTGTGCAGATTGATGGCATCGACCACGCTATGCCGTCCAATATCCTGACTACCAGCCGCCCAAACGATGGCATTTGGCGGCAGGCTGCTAATTCTTTCTGCCGCAACCGCTCCGGCGACATCATCATCAACCTTTCGCCCGGTTGGCAGGACATCACGCCGCAGAGCAACGGCAACACCAGCAATTTTTCGTGTTCGGCGCAAAATTCGGCGTACAACCACGACACGCACGTTCCGTTGGCGTTTTTCGGCAAGGGCATCAATATGCGCACCGTCAATCGTCGCGTTTCCATCGCCGACATTACCCCGACCCTCGCCACGCTGATAAGGATTTTGTCGCCAGATTACTCGTCAGGCGAGCCGATATACGAGGCGATAGATGACAGGTAATTCACAATTGCATAATTCATAATTGCATAATTCATAATTGCCATTCGGGGATGTAAAAAGTGTTATTTGAAGATAACGATTTTGAAGAAAAGTGTTATTTGGAGATAACGATTTTTGGTAAAAAACGTTAATTCAAGATAACAATTTCCTCATTGCTCTTGGTATATCGAGATTATTTATTAACTTTGCGGAGGTTAATCATAACAATTTGATAATTATGGAAATACAGGATTTGTACACAAGTTCGGCAAGGTTGGTAAAGAGCACCGACATCAGTTTTAAGCGTTATCTTTACGACGCAATAGATTGGAATGTCCGTATGCTTTGCATCCGTGGAGCGAAAGGCGTTGGCAAAACAACGATGATGTTGCAGTATATCAAGGAACATTTCCCGAAATCTTCCGCAGCATTGTATGTTTCGCTCGATGACCTTTGGTTCACCAACAATCGTCTGATTGACTTGGTGGAATATCATTACACTCACGGCGGGACGCATTTGTTTTTAGACGAAGTGCATCGTTATCCATTTCAGTCTTGGTCCACGGAGTTGAAAAACGCCTACGACAAATATCCGTCGTTGCATATCGTTTTTTCGGGTTCGTCGTTGTTGCAACTCAACCAGTCAACAGCTGACCTTTCGCGCCGCTGCATCTTCTACGACATTCAGGGGCTGTCTTTCCGCGAGTTTGTGATGTTGGAAAAGAAAATCGCATTGCCATTGTTGACACTTCCTTGTTTGCTCGAAGAACACGAATCTATCGCCAATGAAATCACTTCCGAGGTCAAGATTCTGCCGCTTTTCAATGATTATCTCGTCCACGGCTATTATCCTTTTTATAAGGAAACAGGACGTTCATACGCCAAGGCGGTTCAGCAGGTGGTATCCAATATCATAGACAACGACCTGCCGTCTATCAAAAACATCGAACACATCACCGCAGTCAAACTGAAACGTCTGTTTGTTGTGCTCTCGCAGATTGTTCCTTTCACACTCAATCTCACATCTCTCGGCCAACAATTGGAAACGTCTCGTCAGTCGGTGTTGAAGATGTGTATGCTATTGCAGGAGGCGGCGTTGCTCAATTTGCTTTTCAGCGAAAAAACAAGCCTCAGCCAGCTGTCAAAGCCCGAAAAACTGTATCTCGAAAATTCCAATCTCCTATACGCGATGTCGAGCCGTGCAGAAATTGGCACTGTTCGCGAAACATTTTTTGTCAACCAACTGAATGAATCTCACGAAGTTGCCTATACCGACAAGGGCGACTTCAAGATAGATGGCACATACATTTTTGAAGTTGGCGGCAAGAACAAGACTTTCAAACAGATAAAAGACATTCCCAACAGCTTCCTCGCCATCGACGACTGCGAAACCGGCTTCGGGAATAGGATACCACTGTGGATGTTCGGGTTGCTGTATTAGAAATAAAGCAATATTTGCCATTTTAATTCGTTGTAAAATAAAACAAAAAACATACTATGAAAAAGCTTCTGACATTATTTCTACTGATACTGACAGCCGCGACTATTGCCAACGCTCAGTACCACACCACCAACAAGAAGGCCATCCTGCAATTTGAGCAGGGTCTCAGCAAATACCGTGCGCAGCAGTTTGACGAGGCTGTGGAGCTTGCCGACAAGGCTCTGAAACTCGACGCCAATTTCATCGAGGCGTATTGGCTCAAAGCCGACGTCGCCGCCACGCTCCAACGTTACGACGAGGAAATCGACGTCCTCAAACAGGTGCTCACCTTGATGCCCGACGACCCGACCACAATCATCGGAATAGCCGACGCTTATTTCGACAAGTACGACAATGAAAACGCCCTCAAATATTACCAAAAACTCAAATCTCTCGACCGCGTTGTTGATGAGAGGCAGCGTCAACGCGCCGAGAAAAAGACCCAACTCGCCGAATTCCGCATCAACGCTATGGCGCATCCCGTTGACTTCGACCCAAGAAATCTTGGTGCAAAGGTCAATACTGTTTATAATGACTATTTCCCGTCGCTCTCCGCTGATGGCAACACCCTCGTATATACCATCGAACTTCCGCAGACCGCGCAAAATCCCCATTTGCCCAAGACCCAGGAAGATATTTACATAAGTCGCCGCGTGGATGGCGAGCCGTGGCAGCAGGCGCGTAGCATTGGCGCAACCATCAACACCCGCAACAACGAGGGCGCGCCTTTCCTCTCCGCCGACGGCAAGATTTTGCTCTTTACGAGTTGCACTTGCCCCGACGGTTTGATTAGGTGTTGTGATATTTATTATTCGTATCTGAAAGACGGCGAATTTACATACGCACACGCACTGCCCGCACCCGTCAATACAGGCGCGTGGGAGTCGCAGCCGTCGTTTTCTGCCGACAATAAGATGCTCTTTTTCGTCAGCAACCGTCAGGGCGGATTTGGCGGCAAGGATATTTGGTACAGCGAGTTGACTGGCGACGGACGTTGGAGCGAACCCAAAAACTGCGGCGAAAATGTCAACACTCCCGATGACGAGATGAGCCCTTTCATCCACGCCGACAATAAGACCCTCTATTTTTCCTCCAACGGACACCCCGGAATGGGCGGTCACGACCTCTTTGTGTCGCACTTGCAGGAAGATGGCACGTGGGGCAAGCCCGTCAACCTCGGCTATCCGATCAACACCAAGGACAATGAGACGAGGCTCGCGGTGTCAGTGTTTGGCAATTCGGCGATTATATCCTCCGACCGCCACGGCAATACAAAACTCGACCTTTACGAAATCACCCTGCCCAAGCCCGTGCAGCCGAGCAGGACGTTGCTCGTGTATGGCGTTGTCAAGGACAATCAAACCAAAGATCCAATACAATCTGAATTTGAGATTGTTAGCCTCGCTGACGGCAAGACCGTCCAAAAGGCCAACACCGTTGCAGAGCCGGTCAACATTATGCTTTACCTCCCCGAAGGCAACGATTACGCCCTCAACGTCCGCGCCGACGGTTACCTGATGAACTCGATGAATTTCAGTCTGAAAAACATCCCCGATTCCGTCACGAAAAAATACATTGAAATCGGTCTCGACAAGCCCACAATTGGCAATACCGTCACCCTCGAAAATGTATTCTTCGATACGGACAAGTACGACCTCAAACCGGAATCTTTTTACGAACTCAATAAACTTGTTGACTTCCTCAAAAAGAACCCGACTCTCCGCATCGAACTTGGCGGACACACCGACAACGCCGGCAAAGAGCCCCACAACCTCGAACTCAGTCAAAACCGTGCAAACGCCATCCTCAAATACTTAGTCAGCAAGGACATCGATCCCTCCCGCCTCACCGCCAAGGGCTACGGCTCGTCCAAGCCCTGCGTCCCCAACGACAGCAAGGAGAATATGGCGAAGAACAGAAGGACGGAGTTTAAGATAATACAATAAAAATTTTCGTCCAACCCCTTGCACATTAAACAATTATTTATCATCTTTGCAGTTGCGAAACCGTCAGTTCGGAACTGACGAGTTCGCAACTTTGATAAAATGATTGAGATATGAAGTTTTTTGACCGCAAGCAGGAGATAGAGCATCTGCAAAAGATAAGGCAGATGGCGCAAAATACGGCGCAATTCACCGTCATAACAGGACGGCGGCGCATCGGAAAGACATCGTTGGTATTGAAGGCATACAACGACGAGCCTTTTCTATATTTCTTTGTATCAAGGAGTTCTGAGAGCGAACTATGCCGCGAATTTGCCGACGAAATCCGTCAAAAACTCAATATGCCCATATTAGGCAATGCGGACAGTTTTGCCGATATTTTTCAATATGTTATGGACATCTCCAAACAACGTCCCATAACATTGATGATAGACGAATTTCAAGATTTCAACCGTGTCAACAGCGCGATATTTTCGCAGATACAGAGGATTTGGGATTTGAACAAAAACGAATCGCGGCTCAACCTGATAGTCTGCGGCTCGGTCTATTCAATGATTTCCAAACTGTTTCGCGACCACAAGGAATCGCTTTACGGACGGCAGACCGGCTCATTCAAGGTGGAGACTTTTTCGCCATCGGTGCTGAAAGAGATACTTGGCTTTTACAATCCCGATTACAACAATCACGACCTTTTTGCACTCTACCTTCTTACCGGCGGCGTGCCAAAATATGTGGAGTTGCTGATGGATTTGGGCGCAACCTCGCAGCAACAGATGCTCCAAACAATGGTGCAAAAGGATTCGTATTTCATTTACGAGGGCAAAAATATGCTCATTGAGGAGTTTGGACGCGATTATGGACGTTATTTTGACATACTAAAATTGATTGCCGAGGGCAACAACACCCGCAGCCGTATCGAAAACGTCCTTCATTGCGAGGTGTCGGGCTATCTCACCCGCCTTGAAAACGACTACGGACTCATCGCAAAATCACGCCCGATGTTTCAGCAGTCCACCACCAAAAACATACATTATACCGTCAGCGACAATTTCCTGTGCTTTTGGTTCAGGTTTATTTACAAGTACAACAGCATCATCGAGGCAAACGCCTACCAAAAACTCGCCGAAATTGTCAACCGCGATTATGCGGTGTACAGCGGCATCATTTTGGAACGTTATTTCAGGGAAGTCCTTTTGGAATCGCAGTCGTACACCCAAATCGGCAGTTGGTGGAACCGCAAAGGCGAAGACGAAATCGACATCATAGCCATAGACGACCTCAGCAAATCCATCACCTTCTACGAAGTCAAGTGGCAAAAAGAAGAAATCAGCATCCCCATCCTCATCGAAAAGGCGCGTCATTTCTTTGAAACTACCGGCAAGTGCAAAGATTATAAGGTGGAATACAAGGGCGTAAGCATCGAGGATATGAGAATCATTCCCCCTTCTCGCCGTTCACCTTTATTGTGAATTCAAAAGTGGTGACGCCGTCGCCGCTGGTGGCAACGAGGCGTGAGTCGAGGGCATGGAGGTAGGTGTGGCAGAGCTTGAGACCGATGCTCGTGCCGCTTTCGTATGCCGTGCCGGTGGTGGACGAAATGTCGTGGGCGCTGTTGATGCTCTGGAGGCGCGTGGAGGGGATGTTTTCGCCGGTGTCGGATACCGCGATGCGAATGCTGTCGCCCTTTGGCTCGGCTATTATCATTATGATGCCGTCCTGATAACAAAACTTTATCGCGTTGGATATCAGGTTTCTGAGTATTGTGTTGATCTTGTTTTCGTCCGAGAAAATCATCGTGGGGAATGCGATGTGGTTTTCAAGCGTGATGCCCTTCCTCATTGCCTGCGCCGACGATAATTTGAGTATCGAATCCACGGTCTTGAAAATGTCAAATTCCTTTTTCACCACGGACATGTCGCCCGATTGCGACGATGAGTAGTCGAGCAGGTTGACGAGCAACTCGTAACCCTCTGACGCCGCCTGCTTGATGATTTCGGCATATTCCGCAGCCTCCTCGTAGTTTTGCTGGTCGAGATCCACCTTGAGTATCTCGCTGAACCCAATCATTCCGTTGAAAGGGTTTTTGAGGTCGTGGCCAATTATCTTGATGAGGCGATTTTTGTTGTTGACCTCCTCGCAGAGCTTGTCGTGGGTTCTCTTGAGCTCGGTTACGTCCTTGACGTGCCCCACCGCCTTTACGGTATGTCCGTCGTTGTCCTTGATTACCGAGCCGAAAATTTCTACATCCACCAGCTCGCCGTCGTTTTCCCTCGTCACCATGGTCTCGATGAGGTAGTCGTCGCTGCCGAGGAGGATGTATTGATGGCAAAAATCCGCCACTCGCTGCCGGTCTGACTCCACTACCGAATTTAGGAAGTCGGATAGGGTGTAACGCTTGTCATATTGGTAGCCGAAGATGTCGCAGATGTTCGGGCTGATGATGTAAGTGTCGGACGTGAGGTCGTATAAGAAAATGTTGCCGTACTTGAACACCGACTCGGCGTCTATCTTGACCTTGTGGAAGTTGTTGGGCTTGCGCAGGTATCTGAAACAGTCGGCGAGGATTTTGTTGCCCACTTCGCTTGTCTTGCGCACAATCTTCTTCACCTTGTCGGGGGTGATGACCGGCACTGAGCCCGGCTTCATGTTTGCCGAATCCGCCGACATATAGAACGGCCCGCCGATGATGTAGCCCACGCACTCGTCGTCGATGAAGATGGGTATCTCGTATATCAGGCTGCCGTCGCTGAGGTTGGTGAGCGAATAGATTGGCTTGGCGTTGTTGATCTTGTTGAGGGCTGTGGATACGATGAGGCTGTCGAACCTGTGGGTATGATTGCCCTTGAAGAAGGTCGAGTGCTTGCCGTATGGCTGCTTGACCACCGTTACCAGCTCAATGTCAAGGATGTCGGATAGCCCCTTGATGCACTCCGAATTGCTGAAAAACTTCAGAAACAACTCGTTGACGGTCTCGACGTTATACAACACCCCCTGGCGGCTATCGTATGATACGTAGTCGTTGTTGATGAGGATTGTATTGTCATTGTCGAGTGTCGTTTTCATTGTCTTTAATAGCAAGCCAATATTCGCGCCTAAATTAGACAAATTTTTGAGACTGGCGAAATTTTTTTTGCTGTCGGCAATTTTTTTTTCAAAAAAGATGTTTTTGTTGGTTGCAATTCAACAAAAATTGGTACATTTGCAAGGCGAATTTTGCAACCTGCCATTGCAATAGGAAAATAAAGACATAAGTTAGTTAAACACACAAAATAATTAATTAATCTCATGCAAAAGATTGACAATTACAATTTCAAAGGCAAGAAAGTGATAGTCCGCGTTGACTTCAATGTGCCGTTGAACAAGGAGACCGGCGAGGTTTCCGACGATACCCGCATCCGTGGCGCTCTGCCCACAATCAAGAAGATCATCGAGGACGGCGGCTGCGCAATCCTCATGTCGCACATGGGCAAGCCCAAGAACGTGAATCCCCAGGAGGGCGACGCCAAGTTCTCCCTGAAGCAGATAATCCCTGCCATCGAGAAGTACACCAAGGAATTTGGCGTACCCACAATCCAGTTTGCTGAAGACTGCGCCAATGCCGACGGTCAGGCTCTCGCATTGAAGGCCGGCCAGAT
>JAEEGK010016746.1_pt1 | contig 16065 bp, 15 predicted proteins | sample 8958771 | NCBI WGS metagenome assembly JAEEGK01 (sample SAMN16246547, study PRJNA631951) | gut metagenome | biome: gut microbiome; feature: rumen; material: SC-attached | host: Bos | place: Iran: Karaj | collected 2018-10
TTGTGCCGCACATTTCACTGCGCGGCACCTGTCTTCTTTCCCTTCCCTGTTTATTTCACTGATCTCTTTGTGTCCCGGCCTTCCTGCCGGAAACTCTATTTATGCCCCATCCGCTTCTTCCCGGCGGGTGAGTAAAACACAAGATAAGCAAATCAAAACTATAAAAGATTTTTTATTAACTTCTAAGCTTTTCTGTTGTTTTCAACTTTTTTCAAGCATCATTACTGATGTGAGAAGAAATATATTCCTTAATTAAAAAAGTGTCAAGCGAAATTTTGCAAAAATAACATATTTTATAAAAAAAAGAGCTGTCTTTACAATAAAGACAGCTCCAAAATTTTCAAATACCAGCACAGCATAAAAAGCTGTTTTACGTTAAAGCTGCTTCTTTAGGACATCCTTGAAGTGCCTCAAATAATCAATAAAAGAAGCATAACAGGCAATCAAAGCAATAATATACAGAACCAGTAAAACTGTTTTAAGCACAGATGTAACTGATTCAGGAAAGGTGATACCGCAGCGGACGCAGCTTTCAAGAAACAGTGAAAAAGAACATGCAACTACATAAAGCACAGTTTTCGCCTTGCCGCCTTTGCGCGCCGCAATCGCAACGCTTCCTTTAATTGCCATAAGCCTCAGAAAAAGCATTGAATATTCGCGGTAGAAAATCAGAATCAGAATAACCGGCGGCATATATCCGGAAAGCGCAAAACAGAAAAAGAGCGTCATATGCAGCAGGATATCCGCAAACGGATCGAAGATTTTTCCAAAATCACTTACTTCTTTCATCTTTCGGGCAAAATGACCGTCAAGAAAATCTGTAAATTCCGTATATACAAGCAGCGGAATCAAAATACAGACAGAAACAAAAGAAGGAAAACCAAACCAAGACGGTGCAAAATATATAATAAAAAATAACGGTGCAAGAATAATTCTAGAAAGTGTAAATTTATTAGCCAATGTCATACAATCAATATATTATTTGTTCCGAATTATATCAAGTAAAAAGAAATCAACATGCTCCGTAAAAAAACAAAAAGCACGTCTGTATTAACCTGCAGCAGATATACAGAAACGTGCCTTTCAAAATCACGGGAATCAACAATCACGAATAAGGCTTAAAATCCTGAACAATACTTATGCAAGATTTCACCTTTTTCTGCGGAAGCATCTTTGCGGCGGCACTTACAGCCTGTTCCGCAACTGCAACTGAATCAGCAACGCCGTGCAGAGAAAGAACCTCGCCGTCAATAACAGCATGAAGAAAGTTGACCGGCAGCTTGTACTCAAAAATCAAGGCATTTACGACTTTCTGCGCCGTCAAAAGCTCCTCAATTTTTTTAACACCCTGCTGCTCTTTTTCCGGCGTAACCGTCTTTTTAACAGCATCAGCTATGCAGTCTGCCGCCGCCTCAATATCCATCAATGCAGTGTTCAAAGTCATGTGATAATGAGCAGGGTCTTCGTTCACAAGATTGAAAAAACTCTTATGAAAGCCAAGTCTGTTAGCATCGCTTTCATCAATGCGCTGCTGCGCCTGCTTCTCATTCCAAGAAAATTCCTTCATCAGGCGCTCAAGCCTTACCTGATTAGAAGCTACAAGGCGGACAGCGAACCTATTAGGGACATCCTCAAGAATTATGAATGAACCTCTTCCGATCAGGACACAATCACCCTCACTGGCAGCTTCAAAAATGGCAGTCTGCAAATAATTAAGATATTCATCTCTATCTTTGGCAAGCGCAGCAAAAAAGCCCGGCTTTCTTTCATCGTATTTTTTCAGTTTTTCAGCAGAAAACCCCAATTCTATAAGCTTTCTCTCAATAAATTTTCTGTCAATGAATTTATATCCGAGCTTTTCTGCAAGAACAGCACTAATCTCGTCACCCAATGCGGCAACTTGTCTTGAAATTGTAATAACAGCCATAAAAACCTCCCGGCAAAAAACGTAAAAATGATTTTACAAAATAACAGAAAATCATAAAAACACAAAAACGCTTTACTTCCATTTCAGCTAAATATAGAATAAAACCAATCAAACAATCTGTCAAAAGGAAAACATATGCACACAGAAGATGAACATCTAATTTGGCAAGAAACATCACAAAACGTACTGCTCAAAACACGGATTTTTGACGTAACACAAACACACAGTATATCACCTGAAAATAAAAGCGGAGAATATATAGTACTTGAAACAAGAGACTGGGTCATGACAGTTCCCGTGCTCGAAAAAGACGGAAAAAAATATTTTGTGCTCGTAAAACAATGGCGGCACGGCGCAAAAAGCCTGAGTATAGAATTTCCCGGCGGAGGAATCAACGACGGCGAAGAGGCAGAAAAAGGTGCTGCCCGCGAACTGCTTGAAGAGACAGGCTATTCGGCACAAAAACTTACGCATTTAGGCACAGTAAACCCCAATCCTGCAATTATGCATAACAACATTCATTTTTATGCAGCTGAAAATTTAACAAACACAGGCTCTCAAAATCTTGATAAAGACGAATTTGTCAGCTGCATATTAGAACCGGTTGAAGAAACCTTCAGAAAAATGGGCCACGGACTATACACGCATGCATTAACAAGCACAGCATTGTTCCTGTACCTTCAAAAATTCGGTAAAGGCATATCACTCTAAATTTTCCGTTTTTTTAACAAAAATAGCCAGAACATGCTATAATTATTTCAAACATTCCGTAAAAAAGGCGGTAAAAAAATGGCTGACGATTTTTCATTCAAAATTACTGAATCTTTCGGTGTTCTTTCAGAATCAAAAGCCGGATGGAAGACAGAACTGAACATGGTATCATGGGGCGACAGACCGGCTAAATACGACATAAGAAGCTGGTCACCGGATCACCAGAAAATGGGCAAAGGCGTAACAATGACAAAAGAAGAAATAACAGTTCTAAGAGATTTGCTCAACAAGCTTGATCTGTAAAACTTGAGCTGAAATTTATCTTCTAAAGAGCGCCGGCTTAAAAAGCAAATGAATCCTCATAAGCTTCTACTGGTGCGCCATTCTTTATAACGATCGAATAAACCAGCATCTGCAGAAGCGTGTCCTCAAAGGCAGCGCCGCCTGAACGCAGCGAAATATCTGTCTTTGCAAGCAGTGCAAGAATCTGTGCTGTGTCGTCTTTGTTCCACAAACGGGCGGCGCGGCGGTATTCGTCCTGCATTTTTTTACTGCCAAAACCTTTGATTTTAAGCTGAAAATTATCATAAACGCCGTTCTCGGCAAGTGAAATCCACGTCAAAAGTTTTCTATAACTGTAAGTTAAGCCTGCAATTATTTTTATAGCATCAGATTCTTTAGACAATCTGATTTTCTGAAGAATATCAAGCGAATTTTCAAGCCGTTCTGCCGGCGCACACTGTTCTGTCATAGCGTCAAAAAGCGTAAAAGCATTTTCTTCGCGGTTATGCGAAAGAAGATTTTCGACATCGCCGGCGGATATCACATGATCTTTTTCAAAACAGACAAAAAAGCGCCCGCATTCGCGTTTTAAAGAAGCGGTGTCATTCTCGCAAAGCTCAAGAACGGCTTCAATTGCATCATCTGTTATACGGAAACCGTTGTGCTGAAAAAGAGAGCGCACCCACGTTTCTTTTTTATCCTGAAAAAGTTCCCAAAAGATTTTCTTGTTCTCTTTTGGTACAAGGTTCTCAAGCTTCTTTTCAACTGAAATTTCATCAGAAAGCAGAACCAGCGCAGAATTACCGTCGTTAGAGGCGAGCCACTCAGAAATAAGTTCAATATCTTCTTTCTTTTTTACAGCTTCAGCATTATTTAAAACGACAAATCTAAAAGAAGCAAAAAGCGAGCCGTTCATCAGCAGGGAAATAACATCAGCGATACTTGTTTCTGATGCATAAAAGCGGTGAAGCTCAACTGTTCCGAGCTTTTTTTCATACATTCTGAACAGCTCATTTACAGCATCACTTCGCTCTCCTGCTTCTGGGCCTGTAAAAAGATAAAGCGGTGCAGCCATCAGTAAATCCTAATTATAGTAGAAAGTCTGCCCAAAATGCGCACATCCTGACAGTAAATAGGCTTAAAATCGGGGTTTTCAGACTGAAGCCGTATGCGCGACGGCTCTTTAAAATATCGCTTTAGCGTTATCGTATCATCAAGCAGCACAACAATGATTTCACCGTCTTCAGCTGTCTCACATTGCTGAATCAAAGCTGTATCGCCGTCAAGAATGCCCGCCTGACTCATGCTCTCACCTTTTACGGTTAAGGCAAAATATTCTGAATCTTTCCTCAAAAAAGAACTTGGAACAAAAATTCGTCCTTCTGTGTTATCAGCACAAATTAAAGGCTTGCCGACTGCAATAGTTCCAAGCAGCGGCACAGACACCATTTCAGAATTTTCCTTTTCTTTTTCGTCTATATCAACAAGTATACGCAGAGACCTTGAACAATTATCACTTGGTGCAAGAAACTTCTTTTTACGCAGGGCAGTTATGCGGTCTTGAGCAGCTTTTACCGTAACACCAAAATGCTCTGCCACTTCACGGATTGTTGGCGGACGGGAATTTTCTAAAGTATAATCGCGGATATAACGCAATGATTCTTGCTGACATTCTGTTAAAGCTTTCATATTCTATACGGCAGAATCAGTCTTCTTCGAATTTGTTTTCAAACAAAGCCTGAATTGCGGCAACAGCGGCTTCTTCGTCTGAGCCGGTAGCGCGCACAGTAAGCACAGTCTGATAGCAGGCAGCCATAGTGATTACACCCATGATTGACTTAGCATTAATAGTTACTGAATCTTTTTCGATAAGCACTTCCGAAGCGAATTTGTTCGCAGTCTGTGCAATAAGTGCGGCCGGCCGGGCGTGAATACCCGCTCTGTTCTGTACTGTAACTATTTTTTCAACCATAAGTTAAACCCCGATATTAATAAGAATCGTCGCTGCCATAATAGGCAGCTTGTGCTGCATCCGTTTCAATCCATTTTAATACATTTTGATTAAATTCACGAGCAGAAAAATAGCCCATTGCCTTAAGACGCTCGTTCATGGCCGCCGTTTCAATAATAATTGGAACATTCCGGCCGGGCTTTACAGGAATTTCGAGCAGCGGCACTTTTACGCCGAGCAAATCGATTGAAAGCTGCTGCGTTCCAAGGCGGTCATAAACCTTAGCCGAGTTCCATTCTTCAAGCTTAACGACAAGCTGAACTTCTTTCTGCTCGCGGATTGCGCCGATACCGTAAAGCTGCGAAATATTGATGATGCCGAGGCCGCGGATTTCCATGTGGTGGCTTATTACGCGGTTTGCACCCTGCCCCAAAATCGTGTTACCGTTTACACAGCGGATTTCTACAATGTCATCAGCAACAAGACGGTGGCCGCGTTCAACAAGCTCCAAAGCCGTCTCGCTTTTGCCGACACCCGAATCGCCCATTATCAGAATACCAAGACCGTAAACTTCTACAAGAACACCATGCATTGTTTTGTGCTGTGCAAAAATGTTCGAGAACACACGCAGAAGGCGGCTCGAAAATTCAGTTGAAGACAAATCTGTCTGAAGAATGGCGCAGCCGGCTTCTTCGGCAAGTTCAATTACATGCGGGTCTGGCGCAAGGTTGTGCGTAAAAATACAGCACGGAATCTCGTAAGAAAAAAGCTGCGTCAAAGTCTGAAGATTGTTTTCTGCAATAAGCTTTGCAAGATAGGCAACTTCACCGCGCCCAAGAAGCTGAACACGCTGAGCACCGAAAGATTCAAAAAAGCCCGAAAGCGCAAGACCAGGGCGGTTGATTTCTGGAACTGTAAGTTCACGCGTCAAGCCTCTTCGTCCGCAGACACAATGAAGATTAAGAGAGTTATGTCCTTTTAAGTCTAAATCAAGCAAATCTAAAACGGTAAAACGCTTCTCAGCCATACATACGAATATACACGCTCAAAAGAGAATTTGCAATCACAAAACATTGCCAGTGTTACATTAACGAAACAAAAAAGCCGGCAACCGTAATGCACCATAAATTCAGGCACATTTCCGATTTCCGGCTTTTCACTTATAGAAGAAAAACACTATTTCTTCTGGATTTTATCTTTTTCTTTCTTGACCTTCGTATCAAGAATATCCATTGTCTTGTTCAATGCGGCACCAAAATCGTAGTCTTCTGCAGAAACGTGAGCAGAAGCTCCCCAGCGGAAATTGGCAGTAACATCAAAAATGATTTTTTTATCGTCTTTTACACGAACAAGAAGATCCACAATCAAATCGTCAGCATAATTGATTCTTTCAAGCTTCTTGTTAATCAAGTCCTGCTGCTCTTGCTGAAAATCAAAACCTACGGCGCTCAATGTTACATTCATGTAAACCTCCTATAAAGCACATCATTAAGCTTTCTTGAGCAAACGCTTCAAGAAAAACTTACTTTACTAGTATAAATGAAGAATCATATTTTGCAACCTAAACTATTTGTAAAATTGATGTTTTTACAGTCTTACAACTTTCAGGCAGATTCACTCTTTTCGCAGCAGCTTAATCTACAAACTTCTTTCAATGTAAAGAGCACCCAATGCATGCTCTTTTTGTGTAGCAGCCTCGTCATTGCAGATTTACACATGCTGTCGGGCGCCGAGCGGGGTTCAAAACCGCGCGCTAGCGCGCTACATGTTGTTTGTTGCATGGAAACTTTATACGTGTCGCTACGCGACGCAACAAACAAAATGTTTTTGAACCCCACTCTTCGCCCTACGCCTTTGTACACACGCCCAAACAAGCAGCCATTGTACATCATCTTTCAAGTTTTGCGCTCTGCGCAAAACTTGCAGCGGTGCGCCAGATTAAGCCTTTTCTGAAGAATAAGCTTATGCACACCCAATATACTGACAGAATCTAAATCAACAACAGACAATTTCCGCTAGTCAGATAATTTGACAGTAAGCTTGCTCTCGAACGAGCCTTTAGTACCACCAGTAGTAGTCACCTCTATTGTGTACTCTTTCGCGTCATTTTTACCATTAATAATATCAAGAAGCGTTTTAGAAGTGGTTCCGCTTCCTAAAGAATCGCTAGAACCACTATCCCACTCTTTCATATCTACTGCTTTGTACTCAACTGAATCAGTAAGATCTTGATATGTTACAGGTGTTAAGGTTGTTGTGCTTGCGCCGCTGTTATAATTTGTTGCATCTGTCCAAGTATGATCGCTACTTATAACACCACCATTATAATTTCCGATTATCGTAATACCCAATATTAGTTTACCGGCAAGCCCATTATCTGAGTCATCTTCTCCGCGATGCATACAAACCTCTACTTTTACTGGCGTCAATGTTACCGGCTTAATCTTTACGGTTATTGTCTTGTTAACAACTGATGAAGAATCCCACCACGAACCAACCGGCTCAATCTTTATAGGAATATTGCTGCCAAGTGCAATATTACCAGAATATGCAGCTCCATTTGTTTTGGTAGTTGCAGAACCATTAATTGTTACTTTCATTCCGATATTGTGAGAAGCACCTGCCGGATATTCCGGTGTGAAAACAACTGGCATTCCGGTTGAACCGTAAGACAAGTAGCTGTATTTATATGTTGTACCAGAAATTGTTGCAGTATATTGCTCATTAAATGTAGCTTTCGCGTACACTTCAACCGTTTTAATAACTGGCTCAAATGTGCAGTAAGTGCCTGAAAATTCAACTCTGAGTGTATGGCTGCCACGCTGAACTGTAGTTGAAGAAGTTATTTCTGTTCCGTCAAGATATGATTTCATTGTTACATAAGATGGCAGAGCTGTTTGTGCCGGACTTTCCATTACAAATGGCATATCATCACCATATAATGCATATTTGTATACGTATTTGTCGAGCGCTGCAGAAGAATCAGACAGACAAATATCACTGTCTGCAATTGTCGATGCACCTTGAAGATTCCAGTCCGGCTTTACATATACAGTTATTGTTTTGGTAATTGTCTGCGGAGCACAGTCTGAACTGCCGGAAACATTCATTGTCAAAGTATGTTCACCTGGCAAGAGATTAACATTGTACGGATTATCACCGTAATTTAACTCAAAACTGGTTCCGTCAATAGAACCTTCTACTCTTGAGCCCGACAAACTAGACGGTTGAATTGTTATGCCGACACCAGATTGATTCACACTATAATCATATATGTATGTATCTTCTGAACCAGAAACAGCTGTTACTCCTGTTCCGTTAAAACTAATTTCCGGCTCGCATTTGAACACAGGAGTAAGCACCTTGTCGCCAGGCGTCGGCGAATAAATCCAGCCGCCAGTAACAGGATATGTATCTTTTCCATCTGTAAAAGCTGAAACTGTTGAATCACCATATCCATAGAGCGCACCGCTAATATAATTTGAAACATCAATTCCTGTTGTTGTTCTGAAAACACCTTCCGGTGAAGCAGTACCTGTCGTTCCTTCAATTCTGTAGATAAAATCAGTATGAAAGACAAGTTTCGTGTTGATATTTACTTCAGTTGTGTCAAGCACGGCCTCACGCACTGAGTTGTCTGCAAGAGTAATACGGGCTGTGCCAGATATCTTGTCACCAATCTTAAATTCTGGAAGTATCTCTTTTTTGGTTGCAGCTGTCAGCCCTGTAAGTCCTTCAACAGGCTTTCCATTCCAATTTAAAGAGAGATCAACTGTCTGTATAGGCGAAAAAAAATAAGGGAAAATATTGAAAAGTGAATCTTCTTCGTATTGATTTATATTGCCAAGCTGACCGTTGTAGCCACCGCCAGTTTCATTGCCTTTACCCCAGCCGCCAGCATCGCCGCCGTTGTGCATTTTAATTGAACCGTCTTCAGACGGTGCAAAGGCAACCATGCCGCCACCACCGCCGCCTCCTCCGCAAGAGGTGACAAGCAGCACAGCAAGCAGAATTACAGCTGTTTTTATTATATTTATGAATTGTTTATATGTCTTATTTTTATTAGAATTGAGGAGGTAAAAAACCGAATCAGTTTTCCGCCCTATTAAAATCTCCTTGGAAAAATCTTTTGAAAACAAGCTCATCTCCTTTGATGTATTTTTCCCTAATCTAATCTTATTGTATATATACAATAAAAGCAATCTCTTTTCGGATCAGATTGTTCTAAAAAAAGCATGGCTGGCGAAACTCTTTTCGCAGTAGCTCCGTCATTGCGAGGAGCGTAGCGACGAAGCAATCTTCTTTTCGCAGCAGCTTAATCTACATCCGAAGTACAATCAGCGAAAAGCGCCGCTTTTTCTTTCAGAAAAACCGGCAGAATTTGCAAAAGCCCACTTTCTTGGTCACTTCGACTCCGCTCAGTGACCAGATTAATCCGCCCAAGCGGAGTTCCATCAATAATGTTTGTACAAACGGGATTTCTAAGGGCAGAGCCCTTAGACCGTGCCGGAAAAGGAAGGGGTTTAAGGGGAAGGGAAAACCGCGCCTCGGAAGTAGGGGTTTTCCATTCCCCTTTTAGCGGTCATAGCTCGACTGTATTTTCAGTTCTGCCCTGTATTTTGAAACGGTGCGGCGGGCAACTGCCATGCCGAATTCTTCAAGCTTTTTCGAGATTTTCTCATCAGAAAGCTTTTTGCCCTCTTTTGCCGCTTCTTCGATGAGCTGCCTTATTCTGTCTTTGACTTCTTCTTTTGAAAAGCCGGCTACGCCGCCTTTCGGTTCATCTGGTGCAGCGGCAACGCCCGCGCTTTTCTTTTTGACCGGCGCGGCCACGTTCGTAAAGAAATAGCGCAGCGCAAAAATGCCGGAGCTGCACTGCAAATATTTGCCCGAAGTAATGCGCGAAACTGTCGCTTCATGAATGTCGAGAACCTGCGCTACTTCGCTCATGCGCAGCGGAGAAGGTGCGGACGCAAAGCCCAGAAAAAACGCTTTCTGCCGCCGTACAATTTCGCGGGTAACTTTTACCAAAGTCTGATTCCGCCTGCCCAAGCCGTTTAAGAACCATTCTGCGCTTTTGAGCTGCTCGCTCACAAAAGCAGATTCTTCTTTGCCTGCGCCGTCTTTGGCAAGGTCAACAAACATCGGCGAAAGCTTTACTACAGGCAGGCCTTTGTCTTCGCAGACAATAGCAAAATGGTCGTCAATATCCGGTGAATCGCTGTCAATTTTATAGACATACACATCAGGCACAATAAACTGAACGTCTTCACCGCCGCCGAATTCTCTTGCAGGAAAAGGCTCAAGCGTTTTGATAAAATCGAATGCGGCTGCAAGTTCTTCTGCAGTGCGGCCGGGCAGACGCTTCTGAAACGTTGAAACGCGCATGTTGGAAAGTTCCTCAAAATGATTTTGCAGCAGTTCCATTACAAGCGGCGGCGCATTCCGTTTTTCAGCTTGAAAAAGCAAGCTTTGGCGTGCGTTGTCAAAAGCCGTGCCGATTGGGTCAAAATTCCGTATTATGTTAAGCACACGCTCAAGGCGCGCTTTCTGTTCGTCATTCAGCGGCTGCGCATCACCCTGCCCTTCTGCGCCGAGCAGCTCTTCGTACAGAGATTCAGGCGCAACAAAATGAAAGCCGTGCCCGTCAAGATTCTGCACAATGCTTTCGGCAAGCAGCCTGTCTTCTGGCGGCAAATCAATTTCCAAAAGCTGCGCAAGCAGGTGTTCCTGCAGGGTTTCTTCTTTTGCAGGCTGGTTTTCCAAAAACTGAAGGAACGAACTCGAAGCGTCTTTCGATTTTATTTTGTCGGAATTCCTCAAAATAGAGCCGGAATCGGAATTTTCAGAATATATGTCGTCGGAAACATCAAGCCCCGAATCAGACACAATCTCCAATGCCGGGTTTTTCTCGGCTTCGTCCAGTATCCGTTCCCTAAGCTCAAAAACAGGCAGTGTCAGCAAATTTATTGATTGAATCATCTGCGGAGAAAGCTTTAATGCCATCCGCTGACTTTGATTTTGAACAAACTGTTGATTAGACATTATTTTCCACCCAGAAAATTATAACGGCAAAAGCCTGAATTGTGAACCGCTCAAAAGCTGCGCTATAGCAAAGTCTGGTCTAGCCTAAAACAGCAAATTTGATGTATAGTGTTTGTATGAATTACAAATCAACATTCGCGAAATACGGCATTGCAGTGCCGGAAATTTTACTTCCCAAAAAGGGAACAGACCTCAATGCGTGGGCGGTTATCGCCTGCGATCAATATACGCAAAACCGCAAATACTGGAAAGATGTGGCAGACACAGCAGCAGGCAAGCCTTCTATGCTGCACTGCATTCTTCCGGAAGTTTATCTTGAAGACAATGATAGAAAAGAACGCCTTGCAAACATAAACAGCACAATGCAGAAATATCTTGATTCGGGCGTTTTTGCCGAACCTCTGAACGGCATGGTCTACCTTGAGCGAAAAACCGCTTACGGCAGAATCCGCAAAGGTCTTGTTACGGCAGTTGACCTTGAAGCTTATGAATGGAAGCCTTATTCGCAGGCAAAAATCCGCGCGACTGAACAGACAATCGAATCGCGCATTCCGCCAAGAATGGAAATCAGACGCGATGCACCGCTTGAAAGCCCGCACATCATGCTGCTTGTAAGCGACAGCGACAAGCTGCTTGTTGAAGAGACCGGCAAAAAGGCAAAAGCCGCAAACGCGCCTGTTGTCTATGACACAGACTTGATGCTGAATTCCGGCCACATTACGGGCTGGGCCGTAAAAGACGATGCTCTTCTTGAGCACATCAGCGAAAGCATTCTAAAGATTGCGGCAAAGAACGGTGTAGACAAAACAGACGGCACAGCGTCTCCTCTTTTTGCAGTCGGCGACGGCAACCATTCGCTTGCAACGGCCAAAGCTGTATGGAATGAATACAAAGAGAAAAATCCGGGCGTCACAGATCATCCGCTGCGCTATGCTCTTGTTGAAATCGTGAACATCTACGACGACGGCCTTACTTTTGAGCCGATTCACCGCGTTCTGTTCGGTTCTCTGCCTGAAATGCTCATACGCTACATTTCAGCCGAGCTTTCGGCTACAGTCTATCACCTTAAATCAGCTGAAGAACTCGATGAAGAAGTTAAATCTTCGCAAGAAGTTATCGGCATGGTTTACAAGACCGAAAAAGGCGAGCAGCGTTACGTTATGATTGACGCAATCTGCCCAGATTTGATGGTCAGCTATTTTCAGCCGATTCTCGACACGTTCCTTTCAATTTTTGGCGATGCCGAACTTGACTTCATCCACGGCAGCGACGAAATTTTCCGTCTTGGAGCGCAGGACAACACAATCGGCATTCTGCTTCCGCAGATTTCGAAAGACAATTTCTTTAAGACAATCGCTTCGTGCGGCGTGCTGCCGCGCAAGAGTTTCTCTATGGGAGAAGCAAGCGAGAAACGCTTTTACATGGAATGCCGCAAGCTGACAAAGTAGCTTTTAAGACAAGAGCCGGTGCACAACTAAGCGCCGGCTTTTTTTGTTGATGCACATTGGCGCACCAGCTGTCATCCTGAAACAAGTTCGGCATGACATGCTTTTATCAACCTTTTTCAGGTTTTTCAAGCTTTCCTATTGTCTTTTTTTCCGCAATATGCTACATTTGCTCATCGTCAATTTGCCGGCGTGGTGGAATGGTAGACACGATAGACTCAAAATCTATTGCGGGCGACCGTGTATGAGTTCAAGTCTCATCGCCGGTATCAAAAGGGCTATCTAAGAAGTTCATGCTTTGTTGTTATTCCGGACTTGTTTCGGAATCTATATGACGGACTTTTTGGACAGCCCTTTTTGTTTTTAAGAACATGAAACACCGAAACTTTTTTCCGCAAAATCAGAATTTTCCGCAACAGACACATTTTATCGGGGTGCTTGCCCCGGAAGACATTACTGAAACATTAGAGAGTTGCCGCCGCTACATGAGCCAGAAATACGGCTGCAAAAGCGGCTACGGCACGCCCATTCACATTACGCTTGTGCCGCCGTTCCGGCTGCCGGACGGGCACACAACAAAAGAGCTTGCCGCGGCAATTCAGCGGGGCGTGCTTGCAGACGGCTTTTCCGGCTTTGACGCGCACGTCAACGGCTTTGACGCTTTCGGCGACAGAACAATCTTTGCAAAAGTTGAAACTTCAAAAGCGTGGGTTGATTTGCGCGATAAGGTGCTCTCTGCCGTGCTTACCGCCGTGCCGGGCGCAACCAAAAAAGACACGCGCCCTTTTCAGCCGCACCTCACCGTGGCAAACCGCGACATTCCGGCAGGCGCATCAACAGAAGCCTTGCAAGCTTTTAATGAGCTGAATCTCGCCGAAATTTTCCGCATTGACAACATAACTGTGTTTGAACGCAACGGCGGCAGATGGCAAGCCGCCGCCACGCTTGAATTTTAGCTCCAGAAATGAGCACAAACAGCCACAATTACGACAAACGCAACGAAGCCGATTATTATATATAGATTCATATTATTCTCCTGAGATTTGTCATTGTCGGGCTTGACCCGACAATCTCGGGTTCGCAATAAGCTTAATTTACAAGATGGTCTTAGCTGGCGAACCCTGCAAGTTTTCGCTTGCAAAAACTTGTTTAGTTTATTGTAAGATTCCCGTGTCAAGCACGGGAATGACATAAGCGTCATTCACAGCAAAGTTTTAAGCGGGTGCGGCAACAATGTGCTACAGCCCGGCTGCATAAATGGAGAATAATCTTTATAAGACTGTCTGACGGTAAATCGTGAGTTTTTTGAATTTTGAAAGGTTTATGCACCTTATTGAACAGGCGCAAAGATAAGGCGGGTAAAATACGGAATTAAACTTTTTCTGAACATCTGAAAAGACGGCGCATTGTAAAATTTTTCCGAAAGTGCGGTTCTTTTCAGTTTTTAAGCTTCTAAAGCAGCAGGCATTTCCGTCTGACTGCTGAATATAATAATCTGCAACAGGCGCGGCTGTTTTGCTCAAGATGCTGCCATAAGCTTGCCCGGCAAAGCGTGTGCCAAAATTTACAGACGGCACGCCGCCGTACGGCACAAAGCAGATTGAGAATATTAAAGCTAAAAAGCAAAAACGCAGGGCTTTTTTCATGAACCTGCCTTTTGCGGCTCAACAAAAGCAGTTGCAAAAAGATAGAGGTTTTCGTTAAAGCCCAAAGTACAATAGCCGAGGAAGCAGTACATGTTCTTTTTTATGCCGGCCGCAAAATTCTTCTGAATATATGCCGTATACTCTTTGCCGGCAGCAGAAACACGCACTTTGCAGTTATAAATCTCCGTAATTTGTCCATTTCCCACAAAATTTGAAAATTTGACAACATGCCCGGCATCGTAATTTGAAAGCGGCTCAACGTCAGAAACAATCTTAACAAAAGTAGCACCTTTCGCAAGCTTATTGCTGAAAACATAGCGGTTGCCCTTTGCACCGTCAGCGCTAAAAAACAGCGCAGAAAGATACTTCAAGTTGTAGCACGGATACTGAATCAAGAAAAAATCAGCCGGAAAATATGCCGTGCGCACTCCGTCTGAAAGACCGTACATATAAGGCTTGTCTGAAGCGTCAACTTTTTCAATCTGACAGCGTATGCCTTTTTTGGCAAATTCTTTGTCAGAAAAAATGCATCTGTATTCGGCAACTGCACCGTTTTCAAAAACTTCTTCCTGATATTCAAAGCCCGATTCTTTTTGAAGCGCTTCCGAAAGATAATACGAAATTTTCCGCTGTTTTCCGGCTTCGTCAAAATGAACTATGGCATATTGATACTGCTTGAACTGCGCGTCTTCTGGCTGAAACACAAATTTTTCAGATATGCCGTTGTACTCGTTCTTGCCTTCAAGCGTGATTTGTTCTGCCGCAAAAGCAGTTGTGCACACGCACAAAAGCAAGCCAAGCAAAACAACTTTCAATTTATTTTTCATTTATAAGAAACTCCGTTTAGTTATGCGCTAGTTTATTTCCGAAACGCCTCGAAGTCAATCGATATTTTTGTTAAAGCAAACCCATGCTGTGTCTGCAAAGCAATTGCATTTCGTGATTAGCTTTGGTATAGTCTATGTAAACATTTGCGGTTGTCATATAACGGCTATTATCCGGGCTTCCCAAGCCCGAGACGCGGGTCCGACTCCCGTCAACCGCTTTTTAAGCTGAAAATAAATAATAAAACTTGCGCCCTGCTACGCTTGCTCAGAATCAACTTCTTGCTTTTTTATTTTTTCCATTAAATAGCTTTGATACACAAAATCACCTTGCATAAACGCCATTGGGAAAACATACGTTTCTGAATTTGTTTTGAAACATACAAACTCCTCACCGGTCAATAGTTTTTGAAATTGCTCAATTGCTGTTATTTCTGCAAATGGAATCAGCTTTTCATCAATATGGAGTCCGCCTTTGTCTATATAATTATTCTTTTCAGCTTTACGGAAAAGCTTAATCTGTTTGATAAAACTTGAAACAGTGAAAACAATTAAAACCAAACCTAAAATAGTACCAAAATAAAATCGGGAAAAAGGAATCAAAGAAACAAATCCAAATACAAAAGAACAAAAATCTATGATATATGCATTACGTTTCATCTTTTTTGGAACTGCTAAATTTCGGCTTGTGTTTTCAAATTCGTTGCATTTTTGTTTGAAAAACTCTTGAAAGAATGTTCCAAAAAAGGTTTCAAACATATTTTTCGTTTTTTCATCTAATATTAAATAAAAAGCTCTTTTTTCTCCATCAAAGATAAATTTGTATATTGGAATTTCTCCAAAAGCACGAAATCGCAAATTTTGAAGTTCACTAAAATCATATTTTATGATTTTACCAAACCTCTTTACTAACAGCGAATTATTCTCAATTTTAAAAGATAGTCTGACTTGTAAAATCAATCCAAGCAGTACAATTTCGAGTATAGAGAGAATGAAAAACGTTGCAATGCCAACGCCGTTTAATTCCTCTGGCAACATAACCACGAGAAAAACAATAACAAACAGACAAAAAGTAAGATAAAAAAATAATGTAGCCTTTGTCTTAAAAGAATTTGAAACGAAATCCATTTTATATTTTCCCTTTATTAGATTACCTATTGTGAAACGCCCCTTTCCGGCCAGCGGCCTTGGCAGCCTTTGGGGAAAGAGGAGCCGGCGTAGCTGAGCGGCTTGT
>JAEEGK010016748.1_pt1:0-5000 | contig 16064 bp, 8 predicted proteins | sample 8958771 | NCBI WGS metagenome assembly JAEEGK01 (sample SAMN16246547, study PRJNA631951) | gut metagenome | biome: gut microbiome; feature: rumen; material: SC-attached | host: Bos | place: Iran: Karaj | collected 2018-10
TTATTTTTTTTTTTTTTTTTTCTTCGCCATTCTCTTAAATTCGCGTTTCTTAAAATTCTTCTTTTTTCTCTTTCTTCAAAAGACAAATTTTTAAGATTATTTTCATATTTAATTTGACTTTCTTTTTTTCTTTCTTTTAATTCTTGCAAACATTTTGGACAATAAAAAACATTTTTTTTCATATAAAATTCAATATTATATTTCAAACATTTCTCATGAAAACATCGAGGGCATCTTTTACATTCTAATAAATTTTCTTTTAATTTACATTTCGCGCAATGATCTTTATGTTCGAATGTTTTTTTTCTTTTTTCGTTTAAAAACACATAAATATTATCTGATTTTATTTGCTTCGATTGATGTGATGATTCTGAAGGAAGTTCTATTAAATTATTATTGTTATTATTATTATTGTTGTTGAAGGAATTTTCATCTAAATTTATTATTTGTTCTTTTTTGTTGAACATCGAATGAAAATTATTTTTTTATTTTTTTTTTAAATATTATTAAAATTATAATTTTTTAATTATTTGAAAGTGTTAAATAATTTATTTATTTTTATTAAATATAAATAAAAATGGAAAAAAAAGTTAATAATAATTTATGTTTAAACATTGATGTTGATGATAATAATAATAATAATAATAATAAAAATAAAAAGAAAAATATTAAAAAAAGAAATTATAAACAAACTTTTTATTATAATCAAAATAAAATTATTAAAAATGATTCTAATGATTTTAATGATCCTTTATTTAATTTAATTTTTAAAAAAAAAGCAAAAAAATCTTATGATGAAACTTTTAGTTTAAGTGATAAAAGTATTGAAACTCAAATGACACAATCTGATGAAGATCAAAAAAAATGTAAAAATGAAAATAATGATGAAAATAATTTTTAATATTTTTTATAAATTTAAAATTAATTTAAATCATATGAAACAATTTTTTAATCATTAATAATTAATTTTAATTATATTTATAATTTATTTAAAAAGTAAAATTATTTTCTTCTAATTCTTTTCAAAAAATGTTCTTGATAATCTTTTTTTTCTTTTTTAACAAAATTAAACTTTTCATCCAAACTTTTATCAACAGGAATTCCATTACAAATCAATTTTTTATAATCTTTACATATTAAATTTTCCAGCATGAATTTAAAATCACTATATTTAATATCACCATTATTAATTTTATCATTATTAATATATTTTAAATCTCTATCCAACAATTTTCCATTATAATTAATATTCACAACAAATTCATTATTATTCGTTTTATATAATTCAAATAAAATCGTGCTCGCATAAGGCGGAAATAAAAAATCAAAATAAAATTGATCTTCAACTGCTTTAAAAACAAATTCTTCTATTTTTTCATTTTTTAATAAATTACTTAACAAATTCATTAAATTACTGTCATGCGCAGTGAAAACAATCATTTTATATTGCAAAGGATTGTAAATAATATTTTCAAAATAATTCAAAATTTCAATAAAAATTTCACTTGATAACATTCGTAAATATTTACTATCTTCTATTCTATATGAATATTTTTTTTGAAGACATTTCATTCGAATTATTTTAATAATTTCTTTTGATAAATTTGGATCATCTAATGATTTTCCATAATGATATAAAAAACTTTGTAAATATTTTTCTAAATCACTTAAATAATTTCCATTTTCAATGTCATTTTCTTCTTCAGGTGGATCAATATTTAAAAATTTTCCTAATTCTTTAGAAATATTTGAAATATTCATTGAATCAAAATTAAAAATTTCTTTGTTTTTATCTAATAATTCTTCTAAATTATTTCCTTTATAAAAACAATCTTTTCTATGAAAAATATCATTTGCTTTTGATAAAATATTAATTGGAATTTCATTAAATTCGAAATTTTCTGAATTTTTAAATGGAATTGTGTCATTATTAATAATTTCAAATAATTCGCTATTGTTTTGATAAATCATTTTTGTAATGTAATTTGGATAAAAACCGTTTAAAAATCCAATTGCTGATGAAATTGTTCTTTGAATTGGTGTTGAAAATATTAAAAAATCGTGTTTTGAATATTCTTGAGATAAGAAATTTTTTGTGTCGAAAATGTATTTGTTACGCATAAATTGACCTAACATTTCATGCTGACGAAAACCATTTGGTGTTAACATCATGTTACTTCCAAATACTTTTGATAATGTCTGCGATGAAAATGATTTCGATGTTCGTGCGCCGTGACGATTAAATTCTATTACACATATTAGTTCTTTTGTTCGAGATGAAATTTGAGTTAGTTTTAATATTAGATATAAAAAACATAAATAAAACATTATTTTTTTTTTTATTTAAATTTAATTTTTTTTTTATTGTTTTTTTTATTGTTTTTTTTTAGAAAATTTAAATATAAATTAATTTAAAAATAATAATAATAATAATAATAATCAAAAAAATAATATTTAAAAACAATAATATTTAAATAATGTCAAACGAATACATAAATTTAACCGAAGATGGCGGCGTAAAAAAAAAACTAATTTCCGCCGGTTCGGGTGATCAAGCCTCCGACAACCACGAAATAATAATAACATACACCGCAACAATCGACTCCAAAATCTTCGAACAAACAAAAAAAGAACCATTTCGTTTTACATTAGGCAACAACGAAGTAATTTCCGGTTTAGAAATCGCCATAAAATCAATGAAAATCAACGAAAAATCCCAATTCATAATTTCCCCTGAATACGCATATAAAAACAAAATCGAAAAACTAAAAAATTCACATATAAATTACGAAATTACTTTATTAGAAATTCTTCCACCAGTAAAAAAAATAAGCGAAATGGATTTTCCTGAAAAATTATCGCGAGCGAAAATGATAAAAAACGAAGGCGTTGAAAAATACAAAGAAAATGATTTTGAATGGGCAGCAGAAAAATTTGAAAAAGCATTAAAATTCGTATTAGATTTTGATAATAAAAATGAAGATCAAATCGAAGGTTTTAATTTATTAATAACTTTATTAACGAATCTTTCAAATTGTTACAATCATTTAAAAAACTACGAAAAAGTAATGAAATTCACTGAACAAGCAATGAAACTCAAACCAAACGCGAAAATTTATTATTTTCGAAGCATTGCGAGTGTGAAAATCGGAAATTTAATTGAAGCGGAAAAAAATTTGAATGAATTAAAAAAATTAACGAATGAAAATGATGAAGGAATTTTATATGTTAAAAATTTAATAGAAAATCAAAAAAAAACAAATAATTTAAATGAAAAAAAATTCAGTAAAAACATTTTCAAACAAAAATTATACGATGATAAACCAAATAATTTCAAACCAAATTTTATTCCAGAAAAAATCAATGAAAATAACCCAAAATGTTTTTTTGATATTAAAATCGGAAATGAAAATAATTTAAAACGAATTGAATTTGAATTATTTAAAAATCATGTTCCAAAAACATCAGAAAATTTTCGTTGTTTGTGCACAGGAGAAAAAAAATTACATTACAAAAACTCAATTTTTCATCGAATAATCAAAGATTTCGCAATTTCAGGCGGAGATTTTGAAAATAATGATGGAACAGGCGGAAAAAGCATTTACGGAAAAACATTTGAAGATGAGAATTTTTATTATGCTCATAATAAAGAAGGAATTTTAACAATGGCAAATTCGGGAAAAAATTCAAATGGAAGCCAATTTTTTATCACTCTGAAAGAAACGCCCTGGTTAGATGGAAAAAACGTCGTTTTCGGAAGAGTTATTAAAGGAATGGATGTTGTTTATGAAATCGCCGAGGTTGAAACGGATGGACAAAATAAACCTGAAGAAGAAGTTAAAATTGTTGATTGTGGGGAAATAAAATGATTTTTTTTTTTATAAATATTATTATTTAAATTATTATTATTTTTAATTAAAATTGTTTTGTTTTGTTATGAAATCAAATTTTGAAAAAATGAGAAATGGAGAAATTTATTTCACTGCAGGTGATGAAATTCAAAATCCTATTTTTAATAATATTAATATTTGTTATGAATATAATAATACACTTTCAAATGAAAAAGAAAAAAGAAAAAATATAATAAAAAAACTCTTTAAAAAAACCGGAGAAAATTTTAATATAATTCCATCCATTCGAGTTGATTTTGGCTGTAACATTTCAATCGGCGAAAATTTCTATTCAAATTACAATTTATCAATTTTAGATGAAGGTTACATAAATTTTGGTAATAATTGTTACATTGGTCCAAATTGTTCTTTTTATACTGCTTGTCATCCGATTGATTTTAATGCTCGAAACGCATGTTTTGAATGGACTAAAAAAATTAATGTTGGAGACAATGTTTGTTTTGAAGGAAATGTGACTGTTTTACCTGGAGTTAATATTGGTAATAATGTTGTTGTTAGAGCTGGAACTGTAATTAGTAAAAATATTAAAGATAATTGTGTTGTTTGCGGAAATCCGATTTTTATTGAAAGGGAAATTAATTAATATTATTATTAAATAATTAATGTTTATTTAATATTTTTAATGTTAGTTATTTATATTTTTGTTGTTGTTGTTATTGTTGATTTGTATTCTTTTAATGTTAAAATTGGGAGGTTTTTGGTTTTGTAGGTTTGAATTATGGAATCTATGGATTTGGTTTTTATTAAATATATGGAGATGTTTTCTTTTGATAGGTAATATTTTTTTGTTATGAAGGGTTCTTTTTCAAATTCTGTTATTTTTGAGGTTATTTCGGGATTATTATTATTAATATTATTAATAACCAAAACATTATTCGCATTATCTTTTAATTCATCATATTTATAATCATTTAAATTCATACAAACAAAAATACTTTTAATTAAATTAAGTTTATTTTTATTATTAAAAACAAAATCTTTTCCATATTTTTCATTCATATAAATAAAGGCACAACCAGTGACTAAAGCATCATAATCCGCTTGATGAAATTTTTTATTTTCACTTTCAAAATAATTAAAAAATTTTTC
>JAEEGK010016748.1_pt1:10000-16064 | contig 16064 bp, 8 predicted proteins | sample 8958771 | NCBI WGS metagenome assembly JAEEGK01 (sample SAMN16246547, study PRJNA631951) | gut metagenome | biome: gut microbiome; feature: rumen; material: SC-attached | host: Bos | place: Iran: Karaj | collected 2018-10
TTGAAAAATTTAATGAAAATAAAGAAAAATTAAAGAATGAAATTAAAAATATTAAAGAAAGTAAACAATTGAATTTTTATTTAAAAAAACAAACGAAAATTAAAGAATTAATTTTTGAATGTGCGAAATTTGGTTTGTGGGAAGATTATTGTAATTTGAATATTTTAATTGAAAATTGGGAAGACGCAATAATTTCAGCGCCGAATGTTAGTGTGAATTATTGGAAATTTTTAGTAAATGAATATACAAAATTTTGCCAAGAAAAAAATAATGAAAATCTTTTGTTTATGTCTTTGATTAGTAATAATAAAGAAATTAGCATTAAAGAATTAATAAAAAGAAAAGAATTTGAAGAAGCAAAATTAGTTTGGGTGAGTAGATTAAATAAAAAAAATGAAAATTTTAATGAAAATAATGAAAATTTTAATGAAAATTTTAAAGAAAATAAAGAAAATTTTAATGAAAATTTTAATGAAAATTTTAATGAAAATTTTAATGAAAATTTTGATTTATTTAATGATGAAAATATTAAAAATATTTATTACAAAGATTGTATTAATAATTTATTTTTAGGAAATCCACTTTTATGCTGCAAAAATTTTCTTATTTTAAACGATTTAAACAACGCAATTAAATGTTTAATTCAAACAAATCAAATTGAAATTGCTTATTTATTAATGAAAACAACAAATAATTTTTTATATAACAACGAAATTATAAATTCAATTTTTGAAAATAAAAAAAATTCATCTTCAAACGAAGATTTAAAAGAATTAATAAATTCTTCAAATAATTCAATAAATAAATTATTATTATCATATAAAATAAATCCACCAATTCCAATCGGAAAATTAATAGAAATTAATAAAAACGAAGAATTTTTCAATTTAATTTTCGAAAATAACAAAAAAGAAATTATTAATATTTTTATGAAAGAAAGTGAAAAATTAATAAATAATTTGTATGAAGAAAAAATCGATGAAGAAAATTTAAATAAAATTTATAAATTATTAGAAATCATAAAAAATTTCATTAAATTCGAAGAAATCGAAAAAAACGAATTTTCAAGATTAATTTTAATCGTTTTAATTATCGAATGTTTTAATAATAATTACAAAAGTTTGAAATGTTTAATTATTGAATTTTTATTAAGCAACAAATTTTCAATAGAAAATATTTTTGATAAAAAATCAATTGATTTTATTTACAATTTCATTCAATATGAAAAAAATAATAATAATAATAACGAATATTTAATAAACGAAGATAAAATAAAATTTTTATCACAATTTTTAAACGATTCTAATAAAATTTTTAATATAAAAGAAATAAAAAACAACATTAAAAATTTCAAAAACATCGAAAATAAAAAATTTCTATGCGACGATGAAATAAAAAAATTCTATTTCATAAAATCAGAACAATTTCCAACAAATTCAATCAACAATAATTTAAGTTCATTTTCAGGAAAAATCATCAAAAACAATCACATAAAATTACAAAGCGGAAATTTCGCTTGTTTAAGCGAATTTTTAGAATTAAGTAAATTTTTAAATATAAAATAATTAAATTAAATTATTATTTAATATAAATTAAAATTAAATGAAAAAAAGTGATTCAAATTTCTTCAATTCAGACGAAGACATTAATTACGAAATCGAATCTAATCAAAACGTTCCAACTCCACTTTCAAAACCAAATTTAAATTCTTTAAATAATTCGTTTTTAAATAATAACAATAGCAACAATAATTTAATTTACATTAACACAAACAATTCTAATAATAATAATAATTATTTCAATAATTTTTCTTCAAAAACTTCTTCATTAAAAAATTCTTTGAGTTCGAAAGATAATTATTTAAATCAATTAGAAAAAAAAATCCAAATTCAAGCAAAACGTTTGAATGATTTAGAAAAATATAAATTTCTTTGTGAAAAAAGAATTAAACAATTTGATATTAATCATCCTTTGCCTTTGACTGAAGAAATTATGGTAAATTATAATATTAAAAATGATTATTTTAATTTAATTAAAAAAACTATTGAAGATGATTTAATTAAAAATAATGTTATTAATCAATACATTAATAGTGAAAATGTTATTGATTTAGCTAAAATTAAAATTGAATGTGATGAATATAGAAAACAAATTGTGCTAATGAAAAGTATGATTAATAATTTACAAAGCGATTTTGATGAGGTTTGTAAAGAAAATGAAAATTTGAAAAAAAATAATTTTTGTGAAAATAATAATGATAATTTAAAAGAGGATTTTAATAATTTGTTAATTGAAAATGAAAAATTAAAAAATAAAATTAATGAATTATCAAAATATTCTTTAAACGAAGATTATAAAAAACTATATGAAAATTTATTAATCGAAAATTCATCTTTAAAAAATAAAATAATGAACAATGAAAATTTATTAACAAATTCTTCATACAAAGAAAAAAACATTCTTGAAAATAATAATAACGAAATTTCAAATTTACAAATTCAAATTGAAAAATTAAAATTAGAAATTGAAAATTCAGAAAATGAAAAAAAAGAAATTGAAATTGAAAATAATAATTTAAAAAACGACATTAAAAATATTAATATTGAAAAAATAAAAATAAATTTAGAAAATGAAAATTTAAAAAAAAAAAACATTGAAATTTTAAATTCAAATAAAAAAGAAATTAATGAAATTAATAAAGAAAATAAAAATTTAAATGAAAATATTATTTTATTAAAAAATGAAAATGAAAATTTAAAATTAAATGAAAAAAAATTAAAAGAAATTTTAGAAAAAACAGAAAAAAAAGTTTCAGAATCATTAAATTTTAATAATAAAATAAACAATCAAATTAAAAATTTCGAAAATGAAATTAATGAAAAAAATAAAATAATTTTTAATTTAGAAAATTCAAAAAAAATATTTGAAAATAATGTTTCAGAAAAATTAAAATTTTTTGATGAATATGTAATAAAAAATAAAAAAAATTTTATTCAAAATTTAAATTATTTAAATTCAATTTTAAATAATTTTGTTAATAATAATAATAATAATTTTTTTAATTTATTTTCTGAAAATTTTTTTATTGAAATTAATAAAATTTTAGATAAAATTAATAATTTTAATAATATTAATAATTATGAAATTCAATTAAATGATGATTTATTTTTTGAAATTTTACAAATTTTTTATGATTTTTTTTATGTTGAAATTAAAGAAATTGAAAATAAATTTAATGAAAAAAATAATAATTTTATTGAAAATATTAAAAAATTAGAAAATGAAAATTTAAATATTAAAAATTTAAATCAAAATTTTTTTAATGACATTTCAAAAATAAAAAATAAAAATTTTAATTTAGAAAAAGAAAATAAAAAAATAAAAAATGAAAATTTAGATTATCAAAATTTAATTAATGAATTAAAAATTAAAAATTCAAAAAATGAAAAAACTTTAAATTTAAATCAAAAATCAAGAAAAAATTTAATTAATTTAATTCATAAATATTTAAAATTATTTCCTAATAAAAATTTAACAAAATTTATTTTAGAAATTATTAATTTATCTGAATTAATTTCAAATGATGAATTAAATAAAAATTTATTAGAAGATAAATTTTCTTTAATGAAAAATAATTTTCAAAATTCTTTAAATAATAAAACTTTCGAAAATGAAAAATTATGTAAAATCGTAAAAAACGAACATGAAAATATTCAAAAATTAATTTTAGATTTAAATAATCAAATTTTAATAAAAAATCAAAAATTATTAATATTAAAAAAAGATTTTGAAAATAATTCAAAAAAATTCGAAAATAATTTTTATAATTTAATAGAAAAAAATAAAAAATTAGAAAAAGAAAATATTTCATTAAAAAATAAAATTAATAATTTAGAATATTTTCAAACAGAAAAAAATTATTCAAACACTCAAAAAAAAGAAATTAATTTTAGTCAAAATTCTTTAAATAAATTAGAAATTAATGATTTAGAAACATTAAATAATGAAAATATAATTTTAACTAATTATGAATAATTTTTATTTTTATTTTAATTAATATTTAATATTTTTTTTTAATTTAATGAATGAAAAATTATTAATAACAATAATTTTTTTAATTTGTTTTTTTCTTATTGCATTAAATTCAATAATAATTTTTTTCACTTTTAAATTGTATAAATTTAATCCAAATCAAAGAGATTTTTTTATTATTAAAAAATATTTTTTTTTATTTATTTTTGCAATAATTTCAATTTTATTTAAAATTTATGAAAATGAAAAAATTATTAAAAAAATTTATTTAAAATATTTTTCAAATTTTTTTTATTGTTTTTTAACATTTTTTAATTTTTTTATTATAAAAGAAGAATATTTTTTAATTAAAAATCCGTTTTATAATTTTATTAATATTTTCGATAAAAAATTTAAATATTACAAAAAAGAATTTTTAATTGCAATTTTTATTATAATTTTAATAATAATAAATGAAATTTTAAACATAAAAATTAACATTAATTTTAATTTTTATTTAGAAAATTTATTAATATTAATTACAATTTTTATAATAAACATAATAAATTTAATTTACATAATAAAAAATATTTTTTTTATAAATAAAATTCAAAACACAAGCAAAAAAAAAATTCAAATAATTTTAACATTAAATTTCATATTAATTTTATACAATTTATTTTATAATATAATAACATTAACATTAATAATAACATCAATAATAAAAATAAATTTTTTTTTATCAAATAAAAAAATTTTATTTGTTTTTTTATTTTCTTTTTCTTTTTATTTTGATACTTTTATTCAAATTTTATGTACAAAAAACACAGATTTTTTTTATTATTTTTTTGCTGAAGAAGATTTTTCATTTTTATTTAAATTTTTCTGTTTATTTAATAATTATTATAAACGTCCTTTATTTAATATTTCATCTTTTTTGTCTTCAAATGAAAGTTCGATTTCAGAAAATGAAGAAGAATTTAAACAAAAAAGTATTAAAAATAATTTAATTTTAAATGATAAAAACATAGAAAAAGAATCAATTTTATTAAATTTTATTTTAAAAATTAATTTTAATTCAATTTTTTTATTTAATTTAGAAATTTGTGAATATTTTTTAAATTTATCTTTATGTTCGATTTATAAAATATTTAAAAAAATTGTTTATGAAAAACAAATACAAAATGACATTTCAATTTTTAATAATGAAAATAATTTAAATGAAATTTTTATTAATGATTTAAATAATAATAAAAATATTAAAAAAAATTTTCTTAATTTTAATTATAATTTTAATTCATTCAATGATTTTGAATATAAAAATAATTTTTTATTGTATAAAAATTACACATTTGAAAATAAAAATTTTAATAATGATTTTAATATTAATATTAAATATTTATTTTATGATGAATTTGAAAAAATTATTAATGATTTTAATATTAATTTAGAAGAAATTATTGAATCTTTAATTTCACATCAAAATTTTCCATTTTTAATTGCAAAAAATTCAAAAGAAGAAGAATTTCAATATTTAAATAATTTTCAATTAAAATCAAATGATTATAAAATAATAATTTACATTTATAATAATATTTTCGAAGAAAAAACAAACAATAAAAAAATTAATGATTATTTTAATTATTTAAATTTAAATAAAAATACATTTTTACCTAAAATTTTTGCTATTTTTAATATAAAAATTAATAATTTTAATTCATTTACTTTAATTTTAGGAAAAAATCCAATTTTTGATAATATTCCAAAACAAATTTTTAATTATTGGCAAATTATGAAATTTAATAAAAATAGAAACAATTTTTATAAAATTATTACTTCAAAAGATAGAAATTCAATTTGTATTTTTGAAGATAATTTATTAAATGGAATTAATAAATTGTTTATTAAAGATTATGAAAATTTTAAATTATTGTTGGAAAATGATTTAAATTTTTTGAAAAATTTGAATTCGAAAAATTTTGAATTTTATTTAATTTATTATGAAAATGAACAAAATGATGATAATAATAATAATAATAATAATAGCAAAAAT
>JAEEGK010016749.1_pt1 | contig 16064 bp, 13 predicted proteins | sample 8958771 | NCBI WGS metagenome assembly JAEEGK01 (sample SAMN16246547, study PRJNA631951) | gut metagenome | biome: gut microbiome; feature: rumen; material: SC-attached | host: Bos | place: Iran: Karaj | collected 2018-10
TTGAGCGATAATCTTGGCCATGTTGTTAATTTTCGCAACACGGTAATTATTATGACAAGTAATGCCGGGGCTCGGGAAATTACAGGGGAGAGCAAGGTTGGTTTTTCAACGAATGAAGACAGAAGCCTTTCTTATAACGAAATCAGAAGCGGCGCAATGGCAGAACTTAAAAAAATCATGAGTCCTGAACTTTTGAACCGTATTGACGATGTTGTTGTATTCAATGCTCTTTCTCATGAAGAAGTTTCAAAAATCCTTACGATTCAGCTTGCAGAGCTTGAAAGCCGTCTTGCAGAAAAAGGCTTTTCAATGGAAGTTCGGCCAAAAGCCAGAAAATATCTTGTGGAAAACGGATATGATCCTGCTATGGGTGCCCGCCCTATGCGCCGCCTTATACAGAATGAAATTGAAGATAAACTTTCTCTTATTATTCTTTCTGGCGAAGGTCAAAAAGGTGATACTGTTGTAATTGACAGAACAAAGTCGGCAATTTCCGTTCACTTTAAAAAAGCTTCTGAAAAAACAAAATCATCCGGTTCGGTAAAAACTTCCGGAAAAAGAGGAATTGAAAATCCTGTAAAACCTGAAGACATTCTTATAAAAACCCAGTCTGGTGATACAGTTTCCGGCGGAGTGTTGTAGAATAATTGCGTTGTAAAATAATTTCGATTGAAGTAATATTATATATATGAAAAATTCATCGAAATTATTAAATTTATCAAAAGTTTTACAAAATACTTTAAAGAGGCTGTTGCCTGCCGTTTTTTCTGTACTTCTTATAGTTTCTTCTGCTTATGCCGGCGGAAAAAAAGAATCTAAAAGCACTGTAACTGAATCTGAGAAAACAGAAGTTTTTTCAGAGAATGAGGTTATTGAAGACTCTTCATCTTTAGAGACTGAAGTTGAACAGACAGAACAGTTAGCGCAGGACAGTTCAGAAAAAACTTCAAAAGATGAAAATTCTATTACAGTTGGAACTTTAAACGGTGTGTTTACAATTCCGTCTGTTTACCTTTTGGATAATCCTTCTGCAATAGAAGGCTATACTGTTAATTTATCAGTAGAAGCTGAAAACGTTCTTGCAGAAAAAATAGCAGCAAATGATTTGAATATTGCCTTTGTTCCGCTGGATACTGCGGCCAGAATCTATAATAATTTTGGCGGGTCAGTTAAGGTTTTTGCCGTAATCTGCAACGGTAATTTTTATGTTCTTTCCCGCGATACGGAAGTTATTTCTTTTGAAAACTTAAAAGGAAAAACTGTAAGTGTTACGGAAAAAGATTCTATAATGGATTGCGTTTTTCGGTATCTTTTGAACTGTAATAACATAAATTCCGGCAGCGATGAAAATTCTGTAAACATCGATTATTCTGTTACTGATGCAAAAGCTGCTCAGGCTTTGCTTTCCGGTAAATCGGATTATGTTCTTGTTGGAGAGCCTTATTTAACTTCTGTAATAAAAAAAGATTCTTCTGTTGAAAAGGTTTTAAATCTTCAGGACGAATACGCCGTATTCTCCGAAATCGTAAAGGCTCCTTTTCCGTATTATACAGCAATTGTTAATTCTTCATTTGCAGAAAATTCTTCTGAAATTTTGTCCGCTTTTTCAACTGTCCTGAAACAGGCGGTTGAATGGACAAGGCAGAATCCGCAGAAAGCTGGAGTTTCCTATCAAAAACACAAGCTTGGTTTTGCAGCACCTGTAATCGGCAGTTCAATACAGGGCTGCAATTTTACCTATGAAGAAGCCGTAAAAGACGAAAAGCAGATAAATGAACTTTTAAATATTATGCTTGAATATTCTGCAGAAGCTATAGGCGGAAAGGCTCCGGATTCTGGATTTATTCTGGGGACACAGTAGTTTAGCAAATATCAGGTATCGGTTTAACAAACTCGACATTTGCCCTGATATGAGGTAATATAAGAAAAGTGCTAATTAACGCTTTTTGCGATGAATCTGCACTTTTATTTCTTTCGTGTGCAGAGTGTGCTGATTATGCAGACGATTCAAGATTTTTGTTTTACTATTTGAGGATTTTATGGGAAAAAAAGAATTTCTTCCTTACAATACAGTGCGTAATAATGCACTTAAAATTGCTCACCGCATATATAATGATGGTTTTGTTCCTGATGTAATTTATACATCTCTTCGCGGTGGAGCTTACATGGCAAACGTTATAAGCGAATATTTTAAAATCGTTCGCCGTGATTTTCATCCTGTTTTATATGCAGCTGTTGTAGCTCGTTCTTATACAGATATTCACCAGAGCGATAAGGTTATGATTGACGGTTGGACTTATGCACCGGACTATCTTCGCCATGGTGATAAAATCATGCTTGTAGATGATATTTTTGATACAGGACGCACAATCAATGCGCTTGTTGAAATTCTTTTGCAGAAAGGAATCCCGCGCAAGGATATAAAGGTTGTTGTGCATGATTACAAGCATTTTACTTACAAAGAGCAGCAACCTATTCAGCCTGATTACTGGTGCCGGAAATTCGATATTTCCAAGCCGGAAGAAGATTTGTGGATTCACTATTCAAGCCATGAACTTGTAGGACTTTCTAAAGAAGAACTGGAAGAACACTACTACAAAGAAGATCCTGAATTGCGCGAAGTTCTTGGTTCAATTCTTGGCAATTAGAGGTAATTATGGCCAAAAAAACGGTAATTTCGTATCTGCTTGCTTTCTCTGTTTTTTTCAGTGCTTTTGCTGATTTTACCGTTTTAAGCCCTGCTTCCGGAGTCTGGGCAAATAAACAGGCTCTTCAGATTCTTTTGCCCGAAGGCGAAGAAGCTTATTATTCTGTTAACGGCACAGATCCTCTTGTTTCCGGTTTTGCCTATGACAGTCCTGTAATAATAGATTTGACAGGTGATGTTGAAATCCGTATTTCTTCCATAGGTAAAGACGGTAAAAAAACTGAAAAAACAGTTTCATATTCTGTTATTGAACGTTTTCCGGCTGTTCCGGAAAGTGAATCTTTTCTTATAAACTTTTTATCTGTTCCGGTCTATGAATATATTCCCGGTAAAAAAATCGAAGTTCCTTCCGGCCTCAAAACTGCATCTGGAAACGGGGAACTTGTTTTTACAAATGCAAAAGAACTTTATCTTTCTGAAGATTGTTCACTGGAAAGCTATGTACCTGTTGTTTTTTCTGACGGTAAATCTTTCTGGCGAACAATGATTCATACGATTCCAAAAGCAGGAACTGTTGCCCAATCTACCGTTCCGTTCAAAATTGAAGACTGGACACATTTAACTTTTACAGATAAATCTTATATTTATTGTGTTGATGACCAATGGTGGCAGGGGAGTGCAAATCCTGTGGAACTTGACCGCACTAAATACCATATTATCCGCTGGCAGGCTGTTGATTTTAATCAGGTAAATCCTATAAATTCCTTTGAACTTCCGCCAAAGCCCGAACTGAATATACTGCAGAAAAGTGACGGGTCTGTTGTTTATTCGCTTTCAGGAGATTCTACCTATAAGCTGTCTGCTGAAAATTCTTATAAAAACACTTACGCAAAAGGTCAATTTAAATCTATATGCATGGATGCTTTTACAGGCGATGATATTTCAGGAGAGCTTTTCCTTAATGTTTACAAAGATAATGTCTATCAGGGAAAACTCCGTACATCATATAAAGTAGACAGAAGACCGCCAAAAGTTCCGACTCTTGTATCTTCTGTTTCCGGATTTTTTATCCGTAAGCCGCTTGATTTTAAAATCTTTGCAGAAGCTGGTTCAAAAATTTATGTTTCAGAAAGCACACCGCTTCCGCTTCCTAAAGATTTTTCAGCCCCACCGCCTGAAGCAGAGTTTTACGGACAGGCAGTTTTAGGAAGCTACAGGGAAATTTCTGGTAATTCCTATGCCATTTCTGCGGATACAGAAAATGCCATGTATCATAAAATTTCAGTCTATGCTCAGGATGAATACGGCAATAAAAGCGAAGACGTTGAATATGGCGTTGTTATCGATCAATGCAACTATTATTTTGATGCATCTTCAAACAGCCCTGTTGCAGACGGAAGCCGCAGTAATCCTTTTAAATCTTTTGACCAGATTGAATTTAATAAAAAACTTCCCCGCTATATAAATCTTCATATACGCGGAACAGTAAAACTTCCTTCAAAGCTGATTCAACTGCCTGTAAACTGCAAGATTTCAGGATTTGAAGATGCCCTGCTTGAATTTCAGGAAGGAACTTCGTTCCTTGTGCGTTCTTCATCTTTGGAAATTGAAAACTGTCTTATAAATAAAAATGAAAAATCTCAGAAAGAAGCTAAAAATCTTTTTGTGCTTGAAAATTCCACGCTTGCACTTTCAAATTGTGAACTGATTGCTCAGTTTGAAAATTCCGGTACTATCGCCAATGCGTCAAATTCTATCGTTTCAATTGATAATTGCGGTATCATAAGTCAGGCTCTTTCTTATGCTTCTGTAGTTTCGTCAAACAAATCTAAGGTTCATGTAAAAAAATCTAGGATTTCTGCAATCGGTGAAACCGCAGTTGCCTTTTCTGTTCATGGCGGAGAAATCAGTCTTACTTCAAATGCCTGTAAGGTCATAGGTTCAATAGGCCGTATTGCAGAATTAATCGGCTTAAAATGCTCGTTTGTTTCAAATTCGTTTGCCGGTGAAATTGATTCAATAAGAAGTTCACAGGCAATCTGGAAAGACGGGGATGTAAAAGTTCTTGCTGATTCAAATAATACTATAAAAGGGTTTTAATTTTTTTGATGACGCAGCCTTCAATGAACCTTGATTCTATACCGCAAATAAATGACGGATGCAGTATTACAGTTGGTATTGATGAAGCCGGTCGCGGACCTCTTGCAGGGCCTGTTTCCGCCGGTGCTGTTATTATTCCACCTGATTTTCCGCTTGAAATTTTAAATGATTCAAAAAAACTTACAGAAAAAAAACGTCTGGAAGCTGAAAAGCTTATAAAGGAAAAATGTCTTTGGGGAATTGCATTCGTAGAACATGATGAAATTGATAAAATAAATATATTAAATGCAAGTCTTCTTGCGATGAAGCTTGCTTACCAGAATCTAATCGAAAAACTTCCGCAATGGTGCAGTGAGCATGGTATAAATCAACAAAAATTAAAACTAAATGCGATTATAGACGGAATCTATTGCCCTAAAATTGACTGCCAGTGCAGGCCAGAGCCAAAAGCTGACGGAAAATATCCTGAAGTAATGGCTGCAAGCATAATTGCAAAAACTGCGCGCGACCGCCTTATGATTGAAGTTTACGATAAAAAATATCCTGAATACGGATATGCAAAACACAAAGGTTATCCGACTCCGGAACATAAAAAAATATGCCGCCAGCTTGGACCATCTCCAATTCAGCGGCATACTTTTAAGTATTAATAATTCTATTCTTCGTCTTTTTTGATTTTTGAAACAACATGGATTACGCGGCCTGTGCGCTTAATTCCATCGTCTTTTTTAACTTCAGCTTCTTCGGTGTTTTTGCGGCGGTAAACCTTCTTCTTTTCTGCTGCGTCGCCTGAGCCGTATTTTGCTTCTTTTGCTGCTTTTTTAGCAGCTTTTGCTTTTGCCCTTTCTTTGCGTTCTTTGTCAATAAACTGAAGTGATTTATCCATGCCCTGCAGGAATTTCTGTAAATCTTCTGCAAATACTGCAATCTGGTGGCGGTCAAAGTCAGAACCGTCACGGCTTTTGCTTTCTACAATCTGCATAAAAACATCGCCGGTTCTGTTTTCCTTTACATTAAAAAAGTAAGAGCGATTTTCCAAAGTAACCTGAGTGGTAAAGAGTTCTCCGCGAATACCCATAGTCTATCCTTCCCTAGTAATTTGTGGGGATTTTTATGATTAGCCTGCTTATGAAAACTACAGGCTTTAATTTCGAATCAGTTTTTAAACTATACAAAATTCTGCTTTTTTAATCAACACCTTTTTAATCAGCAAAATATAAACGGAAACTTAGAAAATGAGTTTTTTAATTAAATAAAAAGAAAGCCTTCCTCGGTTTCTATTGAAACTGAGGAAGGCTAGAACTGTGCGGCGCTAAAGTGGTGGCTATCCGCTGTATTTCTTTTTTTTACGCCGCTATAATTTTTTATTTTCCAAAGTAGGCAAGAGCATTATCAAATGCAATGTCTTTTACCATTTTTTCAAGGATTTCCTTGTCAGCAGGGAATTCGCCGTTTTCAACCCAGTTACCAAGAACATTGCAGAGAATGCGGCGGAAATATTCATGTCTCGGATAGCTTAAGAAGCTGCGGCTGTCTGTAAGCATTCCTACAAATGCAGAAAGCATTCCAAGGTTTCCAAGAACTTTTATCTGTTCTTCCATTCCGTCTCTATGGTCACAGAACCACCATGCACTGCCAAGCTGTATTTTTCCTTTTATTTTCTGACCTTTTACAGTTCCCTGGAAACAGCCCATTGTTGTTCCAAGTGCATAATAATCAGCCGGATTCAGAGAATAAAGTACAGTTTTTGGTAATTCGCCGATTTCTTCAATGTGGTTAAGGAGAGAAGCAAGCTTAATTGCCATTGAATGGTCACATGATGCATCAAAACCTGTATCAGCACCAATCAATTTGAACATTTTTTTGTTAATGTTGCGCATTACGTTCATATGCATCTGCATTACAATTCCGCGTTCTGCATAAGCAACGGCAAGAGCTGAAAGAATCTTAGTCTTGTATGCTTCTTCAAGTTCATGGCTTACAGTTTTTCCTGCAAGGGCTGCTTTAAATGCCTTGTTAATTTCTTTATCTGAAGCAAGTGCAAAAGGACAGTAGTCAAGACCGTGGTCGCTTGCACGGCAGCCGTTTTCAATAAAGAAATCAAGACGTTTTACAAGTGCTGTAATTACGTCATCAGCACTGTTTATGCTGATTCCAGCCGCTTTTGAGAGCTTTTCAATATATGCGGCAAATGTTGGTTTTTCAATATTTACTGCCTGATCTGGACGGAAAGATGGTTTAACTTTAGTTTCAATTTTTCCGATTGGAGCAGAGCCATCTGCAATTGCTTTATGGAATTCAAGGCTGTCTGCAGGATCATCAGTTGTACCAACTGCGTATACATTCATTTTTTTGAAGATGCCTTTTACAGACATTTCATCACTTGCTAAAAGTGCATTTGCTTTTTCCCAGATTGCTGGTGCAGTTTTTACAGTAAGCGGTTCGTAAATTCCAAAGTAACGCTGAAGTTCAAGGTGAGTCCAGTGATAAAGCGGGTTGCCTGCAAGATTCTGAATAGTTTCTGCCCACTTTAAGAACTTTTCGTATGGTTCAGCTTTTCCTGTAATATAATCTTCAGGAACTCCATAAGTGCGCATCTGACGCCATTTGTAGTGATCTCCGTAACCGTTGCTTCCAAGCCAGATTTCTGTTATATTCGGAAATTTTTTGTTGTCTGCAATTTCCTTTGGCGGCAGGTGGCAGTGGTAATCGTAAATCGGGGCGTTTTCAACAACTTTGAATAAATCCTGTGCTGTTTTTGTTTCAAGCAGGAAGTCCTTGTCCATAAAATTTTTCATCATATTCTCCCTTAAATAATCTGTGTACCGGCGTTGCTGACAGTTGTTTGATTTCTATTGCATTTTTCAGCGGTCTATAACAACGCCGTTGTATACATTATACAGCATAACCTAGAAGTTGTGGAAGAAATAATGATAAATTTGGGCAAAAAGTTACTAATAAAAGTCCTATTAACATTGCAATATACATTGGAAGCATGGCTTTTACCGTTTTTTCTACAGAAATCTTTCCGATTCCACAGCCTACGAATAAGGCCGAACCAACAGGAGGTGTACAAAGACCTATTGCAAGGTTAAATACAAGCATAACTCCAAACTGTACAGGGCTCATTCCGAATGCTTTAACTACAGGAACAAGAATTGGTGTAACAATAAGAATAAGCGGTGCCATATCCATGATACAACCTAAAATCAACAGCATTACGTTGATTAAAATGAAGATTACAAATTTGCTTGAAGAAATATGCATTAATCCCTGTGTAATTAAAGTTGGAATTCTTAACATTGCCAGAAGGTAACCGAAAGCACCGGCAGCAGCGATTAGAGAAAATACCATTGCAAGGGTTTTTACTGTATTCATAAGTAGCTGCGGCATCATTGATAACTTCAATTCCTTGTAGATGAACATTGATACAATGAAAGCGTAGATACAAGCGATTGCAGCTGATTCTGTTGCAGTAAATATACCTGCCGTAACTCCGACTAAAATAATAACTGCAGTGAACAGTGCAAGAACTGCATCCCAGACGATTTTTACAGCCTGTTTAAAAGGAATTGCATCACCTTTTGGATAATTTCTGATTTTTGAAAGAACTGCACATACTATAAGCAGTAAAATACCGCAAAGAACACCAGGAACAAGTCCTGCCATGAATAAAGCTCCAACAGAAACTCCGCCTGCGGCAACGGAATAAATAATCATATTGTGGCTTGGTGGAATTAATACACCCTGACAGGAAGATGTTACTGTAATTGCAACTGAAAATTCCTTGTCGTATCCTGCTTTTTCCATCATTGGAATTTCAACAGAACCCAAAGAAGAAACATCTGCTACGGCAGAGCCTGAAAGATGTCCGAAAAACATAGAACCGAGAACGTTTACGTACGCCAGACCACCGCGGAATCTTCCGACAATTGCATCGGCACAGTCTAACAAGCGGTTTGAAATTCCACCGGCTCCCATAATTTCACCGGCAAGAACAAAGAAAGGAATTGCCATAAGGGAAAAACTGTTAACGGATTTTCCCATCTGCTGTATGAATGCCATTAAAGGGATTTTCATGTAAATCATTGTTAAACATGAAGATACAGAAAGGGCAAATACAACAGGCATTTTAAATACTATAAATAATACAAAAGTACCAAGAAGAATCCATGTGGCTATATTTGCGTTAAACATTATTTTGCCTCCTTGAAAATACTTTTGCCTTCTAGTTCAGGGTGTCGATATTTTTCAAGATTAAAAAGTGAAAGAAAACTGAAATATGTAATAAAAATTCCGCCGACAGGCATCATCATATAAGCTATTCCTGCCGGCCATTGTGTAGCTGGAAGAGTTGAAGTCATTGTATGAGCTACAAGATTTCTTCCGTAAATTACAAGAATAATACCAAAAAGCATTGTTGCTATATCGTTGATTTTTTCGATTATTTTTTTAACTTTTTGCGGCATAGGTTTTACAAACATTTCAATTGCAATATGCAGATGTTTTTCAACACCTATGGCCATGGAAATAAAGGCCAGCCAAACCATTAAAAGAAGGGCAACTTCTTCAGACCAGCGTATACTTGTACCGATAAATTTTCGGCTGAAAACCTGTGCACTGACAATTGCAATTATTACAAGAAGCACAAGTTTTGCATAAGTCAGCAGAATGCGGTAAACCACATCAAAAACGAAGGTAATGCAGGAAAAGATTTTTTCTAAAATACTCATGTTTTCCTGAAAAACTGGATTAGGCATAAACTCTCCCCTTTAGTATAAAACAGCTAAGGAAGCCTGGCGGCCTTTGTTGTTGCATGCCAGGCTTCCTTATTAATTTTTTATTTATTTTGTATTCTGAATGCTCTTGATGATATCTTCAAAACCAGCACCGTATTTTGTATAAAGTGGTGCCATTGCATCCTGGAACTTCTGTTTTTCAGCTGGTGAAAGTTCAGTAATTACAGAACCGCCTGCCTTAACTTTTGCTTCAGAAGCCTTTTCTTTTTCTGCCCAAAGCTTGCGTTCAATCTTTGCAGATTCTGCAGCAGCTTCACGGATAATCTTCTGATCATCAGCAGAAAGCTTGTTCCATGTCATTTTAGAAACCATCTGCATTTCCGGAACGCGTGTATGTTCGTCAAGAACATAGTATTTTGCAACTTCATAGTGTGATGTTGATTCGTAAGATGGCCAGTTGTTTTCTGCACCGTCAATAACGCCGGTCTGCAAAGATGAATAAACTTCACCGTAAGCCATTGGTGTTGGGTTTGCTCCAAGCGCCTGAACCATATCCATCATCTGCTGAGATTCCTGAACACGAATTTTCATTCCTTTAAGATCGTTGATAGATTTTACTTCTTTTTTTGAATTGTAGAAGTTGCGTGCACCTGCATCGAACCATGAAAGACCGATAAGGCCTGCTGCATCTACAGATTTAAGGAAGTCAGCACCGATTTTTCCGTCAAGAACTTTCCACATGTGGTCAGGGCTGCGGTATAAATATGGAAGCTGAAGAACATTCAATGATTTGCTGAATTCAGCGAGAGGAGAAAGAGATACGCGTGTAAAATCAATAGCACCGAACTGCATCTGTTCAATTACTGATTTTTCATCACCAAGCTGTGCCCCGTAGAAAACTTCGATTTTGATGCGTCCGTTTGTTTTTTCTTCTACGATTTTAGCAAATTCGTAAGCAGCCTGTGTTGTAGGATAATCCTGCGGCTGATTTTCTGCATAGCGGAGAATCATTTTTTCCTGACTTGCTTTATCAGAATTTCCTCCTGCAAATATGCTTGCAGCTGTTAAAACTGCACATGTAAGTGCCAACAATTTTTTCATAAAAAACTCCTTTTAAATCCGCTTTAGCGGATATTCCTTGATTTATAAACAGATTTTAAGTTTGAATTTTTTATTCTGGAAGTAGTAAAAATTTTAGAAGAAAGAAAAAATTTTAAGAAAAATACAGATTTTTGACTTTTTTACTGATTCGGATATTCACTTGGTGAGCAGTTAAAATGTTTCCTGAAAACTTTTGAAAAATAATTTGTGTCTTGAAAACCACTTTTATTTGCAGCCTCTTTTACAGAATTTCCTTCTTTTAAATATTTTGCAGCATGAAACAGCCGGATTTTTGTAAGGTATTCTATAAAAGTTGTATCGCTGTATTTTCTGAATAACTGCGGAAAATATCCCGGATGCAGAGAAAATTTTTCGCATAAATTCTCCGTATCAAGTTCTTCCATATAGTGAGTTTCAATGTATTGGAAAATTAGCGAAAAAATGCGCTCGTATTTATCTTTTTTATCCTGCAAGGCAGCTTTTACTGCGCTTAAACAGAAATTTGCCAGCTGAGTTTCAAGATAAGACAGGTTTTTAGAATTTACATCAGGTGGTTCAAGAAAAGGGATTTCTTTACCTATTGAATAATTAAGAATTGTTATTACATTTGAAATTGCAGCGGAAGACTGTGCATTATCTGAAAATGAAGAGTATATGGATTCCAGAAGTTTCTGTTCGTTTTGTAAAACTTCTTCTGTGTTTCCTTTAAGAATTACTTCTTTTAGTTTTGCGGTTGCATTTTGAATTTTTGCATTGTTAAGAAGTTCACTGCCTGTTGAATCTTTCTGAGATTCATTTTTTAGTTTTTCGGTACATTTTTTAAGAAGATTTGTAACGCCTTCCTGTTCTATCGGCTTTACAAGATAATCGTTTGCCTTAAGGCGTAATGCTTTCTGAGCAAAATCAAATCTTCCCCAGGCTGTAAGAAAAACAATCATTACTTCAGGCAGAAATTTTCGTATTTCTTCTGCCGCTTCAAGTCCATTCATAACAGGCATCTGAATATCAAGTATTATAAGCTGCGGACGAATTTCCCTGGCTTTTTCTACAGCTTCCTTTCCATTCTTTACTTTTATGCAGTTACATTCAATTCCGCTTTGCATTGCAAAAAATTCAAATGCATCACATTCAAGAGTTTCATCATCTGCAACAAGAATGGTTAGTTTCATACCGTTATTATGCTTCCTTTTCTGTCATATTTTCGGTTTGAGAAATCTGTGCTTTTTGTGTCAATTGTAATGTTTGCGGCATTTGCGACATCTGTGGCAAAAATATTTTGACAAGCGTTCCGCCAGTCTCTGAAAGTCTTGAAAATTCTATAGTTGAATAAGAATTAAACATTTTGATTCTGTTCATTACATTTTCAATTCCAATATGTTTTTTCTCATTTGAATTGTCTGTTAGTGTAAATCCTGCAGGAATTCCTTTGCCATCGTCCATTATTGAAATTATTATATTGTTTTCTGATTTTTCAACATTTATTTCTATTTTTCCGCCTTTTTCCATCGGCTCGATACCGTGAACTACTGCATTTTCAACAAGGGGCTGAATGCTGAAATGAGGAATAACTGTTTCTTCCAGTTCCTCCGGGCAAGTTATAGAAAAGCTGAGTCGTTCCCGGAATCTGGCCTTTTGTATATCAAGATATTTTTCTACGAAAGAAAGTTCATTTTTCAGGTTTGTTTCATTTTTAAAATCAAGATTATAGCGGAAAAGAGAAGCAAGGCTGTTTATCAGTTTTACTGTTTGATTTGCTTTTTCAAACAGTGCTGTGTGAGAAATTATATTTAGTGTGTTGAATAAGAAATGCGGATTTATCTGCGCCTGAAGGGAACGGTAACGGGCTGTTTCAAGTTCGCGGGTAATTTTTTCATGTTCAAGTTCCTGAAAATGGATTTTGTTTTCAAGCTCGCGTCTGGAACTCAGGGAAGATTTCATTATGTTTATGCGGTTACGTAACTGAATAAGTTCACGCGGACCTTTTAATTTTAAATCTGGAGTATCGAAGTTGCCTTCCGTTATTTTTTCAGCTTCGCTAAGCATTTCTGAAATATTCCGGCTCAGTTTTTTTGTTATTGTCAGAACTGCAACAATGCTTAAGCAGACGATAATAGAAATTATAATAACGGCTTCTTTTTTAAGCACTTCTGAATTGTGAATATTCATTAAAAGTGCGCTTACATCGCTTTTTACCGCGGCGGCAAGGTAAAGGTTTCCTGTAAAATTCTTTATATAACTGTAAACTTTTAAAACCTGATAATATTTTTTATATGATTCTGTATTCAGTGAAAAATCGTCGTTTAGGAATTCCTGACATGTATTATTTATAAATTCAATTCCATGCCTTATTCCCCGGTTTAGAAAATATTTTTCAGGATTTTTTTCGTAATTTGATTCAAGCCTGGAAGTTGTATAAAGAGCCTGAGTCCTCAGGTTCATGCTTGTATTCCATATTTCGATAAGATAATTTTTGTCAGCCTTTGAAAGACTTTCATTTGCATCAGTGGAGGAAGCTGAACGTTCCCGGTATTCGGTAAAAAAGAGGGTAAATTCGTATTCAGAAGTATTTAATTCGGTAGAAAGCTGATTCAACAGAATATACTGCTGAATTCTGTTCTGCATGTCATCAATTATTGTGTAAAGGCGGGCAAAAAGAAAAATTGCGACGGCTATTATTATCCCAAGTGTGCTTAAGTTGAAGGACAAAAGAATTGTGCGAAACCCGGGATAATGTTGAGGCCGTTTAGACATTTTTTATGTAATGCCCTTTGTAATTTTGTAAAATTTACTTTCTTCTGCCAAAAAGACGGAGCAGGGCAAGGAACATGTTGATAAAATCAAGGTAAAGTTCCAGGGCTCCGATTATAGCAGCCTTTTTGAACATTTCACTTCCGTCTGAATGATAAGAAACAGCAAGCATTTTCTGTGAATCGTAAGCGGTAAGTCCTGTAAAAATTACGACTGTCGCAATAGAAATAAGCCAGTTCATTCCATCTGAGCGGATAAACATGTTAAGAAGCGAAGCGATTATTATGCCGACTAAGCCCATCATAAGGTATTTGCCTGCGGAATTTAAATTTGATTTTGTTGTAAGTCCGTAAAGGCACATTAGACCGAACATTGCAGCTGTCGTTACGAATACACTGGCAATAGAAGCTCCTGTGTAAACTAAGAAAATTGCCGATAGATTTAAGCCGTTTAATACAGAATAGGCAATAAAACCAATAATAGCTGTCTGTAAGCTGATTCTTCTGATAGAAGCTGAAAGCCACCATACTAAGGCAATTTCACCGATTATCAAAGCAAGGTATCCCATTCCGCTGAAAAGCATGCGGAGCAGTGCAAGATTTGTTGCCGTATACCAGGCTGTAGCGGCACTGATTGCAAGAGCAATTGCCATCCAGCCGTAAACGCCTGTCAAAAACTTCTGCTGTGCGTTATAGATTTTTCTTTCTACAGAAAGTTCTCTTTCGTTCATATTTTCCCTCCTGGAAAAGTTCAAAATGTTTTTTTTATCCTGAGCTGATTTAAAATAGTTGTGGATTTGTGATTTCCGCTTTTAACTGTTTTTCGAAATCAGCTTGTATATAAATAAAAAAACACTGTATCAGTATACGTTACAGTTTGTTTATTGTATACTATAAATATATAGCTAAAAATAGTTAGCGTATAGTAAAATACCAATGATTTATAATTTAGTCTTTTGGAGGAAATAGATAAAAATGGGCGATTTATATGATAACCGGCTTAATCAGGTTTTGGATTCAATGAAAAAAAATAATCTTACAGGCCTTGTTGTAAGTGATCCTAAAAGCATCTGGTATCTTACAGGAATTTACAATGAACCTTATGAAAGATTATTTGTTTTGTATTTGTCCGCAGATGGAAATCATGTTTTCTTTTTGAATAAACTTTACAATATCAGCCAGAAAAAGTTCCGTGAAGTATGGACAAGTGATACTGATGACATTATGGGCAGTATGGCTTCAAACGTCGCTAAATCCGGCAGAATAGGAATTGATAAGGTCTGGCCTGCCAGATTTTTAATTCCATTAATCAAACTGAATCCTGAAGTTGAATATGTTCTTGGTTCAGACTGCGTAGACGATGCACGTGCCTGCAAAGATAAAGAAGAGCAGCGGCTTATGAAAGAAGCTTCAAGAATTAATGATGAATGTATTCAGGCAGGTGCGGCTTTTGTTAAAGACGGTATTACGGAAAAAGAGGTCGCTGATTTTATCGATAATAAATTCCGTGAACTAGGAGCTGACGGCAATTCGTTTACTACAATCGTGTCTTTTGGAAAAAATGCTGCCGATCCTCATCACGAGCCTGATGATACGGTTGTAAAAGAAGGCGAATGTGTCTTAATTGATATGGGCTGTATAAAAGACCATTATTGCTCGGATATGACACGTACTTTCTTCTATAAAAAAGAACCGACAGACGAATATGCAAAAATCCATGATCTTGTTCGCGAAGCAAATGAAAAGGCTGAAAGCATTATAAAACCGGGTGTTCGTCTTTGTGATATTGATGCAGCCGCCAGAAACCATATTGCAGAAGCCGGTTACGGTGAATATTTTACTCACCGCCTGGGACATTTTATCGGACAGACAGACCATGAAATGGGCGATGTAAGTTCAACTAATACAAATACTGTAAAACCGGGAATGATTTTTTCTATTGAACCAGGTGTTTATCTGCCTGGAAAATTCGGTGTACGGGTTGAAGACCTTGTGCTTGTAACTGAGACCGGCTGCGAGGTATTAAATAAAGTAGATAAGCACTGGAAGGTTCTTGGTAAGTAAAATTTTCAAGGAAAATTGAATAATACATAGAAAGCGTGTATAATGGTATGCGTAAAAATCTCTTAACATAGATTTTTACGTATAGCAGAATTCTGCTTAAATATGCCACCAAAAACTTACGTTTTTGTAATCGTATATAAACTAAAGAGAGGCCAGTAAAATGGATTTTGTAAAAGAACTTAGAGCAAAGGCAAAAGCTGCCGGAAAAACAATCGTACTTTGCGAAGGCGAAGATAAACGTGTTGTAGAAGCTGCTTCTGTAGTAGTAAAAGAAGGAATTGCAAAGATTATCCTTCTTGGTAACGAAGCTAAAATCAAGGAATTTGGTTTTGATATGACAGGTGTTCAGATTGTAGATCCTGCAACAGATCCAAATGTTGATAAATACGCAGAACTTCTTTTTAAGGCACGCGAAGGAAAAGTTAACAAAAAAACTGGTCTTCCAGAATATGCTGATGTTAAGGCAGCAAAAGATTTCCTTTTGAAATTTGCAAACAACACAGGCAAAGTTGAAGGAAAAGATAAACTTGACAATACAATGTACGGTGCCTTGATGCTTAAAGCTGGCGTTGCAGACGGATTTGTTTCTGGTGCATGCCACTCAACAGCAAATACACTTCGCCCGGGACTTCAGGTAATTAAAACTGCTCCTGGAATTAAGACTGT
>JAEEGK010016750.1_pt1 | contig 16063 bp, 3 predicted proteins | sample 8958771 | NCBI WGS metagenome assembly JAEEGK01 (sample SAMN16246547, study PRJNA631951) | gut metagenome | biome: gut microbiome; feature: rumen; material: SC-attached | host: Bos | place: Iran: Karaj | collected 2018-10
TATAAAAAAAATTATAAATATTTATAAATTTAGTTTTTAAGAAAGCAATATAAATGCTTGAAATTAAATATTATTTAACAATAAATATTATTTTAGATTTTTTTAATAATAACAATTAAATACTTTTTATTTGTATTCATGAGTTTGAAATTGAGTCACATTTCTTGTAGAGCCATCTTCATAAGTATAAGTGACTGTAGTAGTTATTTCAACTTTTTTACTTAGTATTCTTAAATTATTCATTGCATCCATGGTATCAAAAACAGCTTTATCTATATCGTTTAAACCATTAGGTACCATTTCTACATTTTGATTTTGGGGCATATTTATATTTTGATTATTTGCTACTAAGTTTTGATTTCCTATATTATTTTTTAAATCATCATTGTCTAAAGATAATTTTACCAAAGGAGATTGATTATTAGGATTTTTAGTATTATTGACATTATTCATATTATTGGCAAAATTTGAATTATTCATCATATCTTCTTTATTCATTTTTATATTCATTTCCATATTATTATTATTATCCATATTATTATTATCTACGTTATTATTCTCAATATTATTTGCATTATTATTTACAGCTGGTGTACCAAAATCTCCGGCAAAATCCATAACACACATTTGAAATTCAGTTTGATGGGGTCCACAAGCTATTCCGACCTTATTAAAATCTTCTTTAAATAAATTTTCTCTATGAGGTCTCTGCTCTTCACCATCGTCCAAAGTTAATGAAATAATGACTCCCATTGCATCATTAGGACCAAAATCAATATTTTCCCCTAAAGTCTCATAATTACAATATTTATTAATTCTATCTTCTGGTTCAGTTCCATCACTACTTTGATATAATAAAAGACCTTTAGGTCCTATGTCATTTACATGTTCATTGGCACTTTCAAATAAATTTTGGTCCCATTCTAATGGTTGAAGAGGTTGTAAACTTTTTAAAAAAGAAATTGCTTCTTTGAATACATTATCACCTTCGACCATTTGAATTTGAATTTTATCTGGTTCACTTAATATATTTGTTTCAGTGTCAAGATACGTTCTTAATAATTCCAGTTTTTTAGCTAATTCTTTTGGATTTTTACGAAAATTATTTAAAAGTCTGAATATTTCATTCTTTTTTTCTTTGTAATCTTCTATATTTATATAATATTTTTGTTATTGCAATTTTTCTTACCATCTTGAAAGTCCATAATTTTAATATAATGTTTATTAAATATTTAAAATATTTAATCATAATATTATATAATTTTTATTATATATATTTACTCTCATCATCTTCAGACTCATCTTCATTATTATCGTCATTATAATCGCTATTATCTTCATCACTTTCAACAATAGGATTTTCAGGTTCTTCTTTTGGAGGTTCTGGCTTTTTTTCAATTATTTTTTTAATTTCTTTTTCTTTTTCGACTTCTCTTTTAACTTCTTCGAAATATTTTGAATCTATATCATCACCAAGACAATCATATAAAGATATTATTTGATTGATTTTAATATTTAGATTTATTAAATTATTTAATTCTTCTTTAAAATTAGAAATTGAATAAGTAGTTATATCCCATATATCAGGAATATCAAAATAGTTTATTATATTATTTTCATTTTGTTTAATATTATTTTCTTTATTTTTTTCTTTAATTAAAAAAAGAACAATAAATGACCTTATAGCAGCTTTAAATATTTTTTCATTTATTATTGTTTGACTTTCAAAACAATTTTTAATATGATCTTTTTGTTCATTTTCTAAATCTATTTGGAAACCTTTTAATTCATATTTAATTTTAGCAAAAATTAAATCTCTATAATACTCAAATAAACGGGTTATTTTACTTATTATTAATGAATCCCTTTCTTTAAATAAGTTTTTGAAATCATCTGATACATTAGTAAATTTTTCTAATGATTCAATAATTCTATTATCTTCTTTTATTATCAAGGCATTATCCTTTTCTTCATCTAGTAATTTTTTATTACTATTCAAAAATAATATTAATCTATTAAAATCGTCTAAAATGATTAAGAAAAAATCAACATTTTTTTCTTTATTATCTTGATAAAACTGGTACAATATCATTTTATCTCTTAAATTAATTTTTTCAATTTTATATAGTCTATTAAATTCAGTGATTATATTTTTGTTTTCGAATTCTAATTTTTCATTCGAATAAACAAAATTAATTATAGAATCATTGAATAATTTTTTATTCCTTAATAAAAGTTCGGTCATTTCTTCTTCTATAAGATCTATATATACTTGAAATTGATTATATGAATTATAATTTTTATCCAGGGCAATTTTTCTATATGAACTATTGAAAATTACTTCTACAAAAGAGAATTTATCTGATAAAGTTGTAATAAATACTTCATTTGCATTAGCAGATTGAATATTAATTTTATCTTTGCAATTTCTTTCAAAAATTTCATTTTCAATTTTATTATCTAATAAATCCGAAATTTCATCATTTTGTTCTTTGATGAATTCGCCATATATTTTTTTATAACTTTTACCATATTCATTTCCATCATCTACAAAAAAATCTGCGAGTTTACTTTCTTCTGATAATATCAATTTTTCATTTTTTGTATTGTTATATTTTAAATTATTATAGAAATTAATGAATGATTTAATTTCATTTCTATTTTGATTATAAATATCTTCATCCTTAAGATCTTTTAATTGTAATGTTTCGGCTTTATCTCTCTTAATTGAATAAAAATATTTTTCGTTAAATAAATTCAAGACTTCATTAAAAATAACAAGATTATCAAGAGAATATTTTTTTTCCTTTTTATTAGTATTATTTTCTAATACTTTCAGTAACACTGGATATTTATCTTTTTTTGATTTTATTTTTTCTAATAAATAAGTCTCATTTATATAGTCAGAATAATTGAAATAATTATAAAATGGATATTCATTTTTATTTAGCTCACTATATCTTTCTTCAATCAAATCTTGAAAAGAAAATTTGTCATTCATTGATTTATTTAAATTTTTATAATTCTCTTTAAAGCTCAATATTTTTGATTGTATTAATTTGTCTAAATTTTTTTCAAATTCTTCTAAATCAGAATATTCTGTTATATTTTTATGTTTATTCAAAGCAGAAAATAAATCTGAGAAAATATAATTCATAAATATATCTATTGAATTTATTCCTACTTTATTTAATTCATTGTTAATCATTTCCCAACATTCACTTATGACTTGATTCCAACTCATTTTTTCAGGTAAATATTTATCCAAATTTTTAGTATCATTATAAATTTTAGAAAAAAGAAGATGCGAATATAATATAAAATTTAATATTCTATAAGAAATTTGACTCAAAGATCTTATAATCTTTGAATCTTTTCTAAAGAAATCTTCATCACTCTTTTGAATACCTTTTTCTTCTTTTAATTCTGTGATAATAAAATTTGTTCTAAAATCTTCTAAACTCATAATATTATATTTTTCTCCATTTTTTTCTTCATCATATTCAGCTTCTTCTTCTGTTTTTAATATTCTATAATAGTCTTCCCTTTTTATAGGAGAATAGTACCCTCTATCATTCATTTTGGCACCAATATTTTGGCCACATCTTTTACATTTTAGATCTAAATATTTTTCTGAAGGGATCCCCCCTTGAATACTATGATAATAACCTCCTTCTTTACAAAGGCAAACAAAGCAACCTTGATTAGGAATATTATTAAAATGTTCGGTTATTTTTGAATATAATGAATAAATTGGAATATTTTTGATATCATTTCCTGGATATAAACTATTATTTATTTTAGTTTGATCCAAACGTCTACCATAAAAAACACTATAAACATTATTTTGAGAATTTGAATATAATTCATTTATAAAATAACGGTAGGAATGAAGAATAATATTTAAATTATTGGAAGTTATATCTAATTCTTTTTGTAATTTTGAATAGTTTTTAGATTCATATAAAAGTTTAATTGCACTAAATATTTTATCGTTATTTTTAAATAAAGGTGTACAAACATTTTCAAAGAAATTTTTATAAATTGGTCCATTTATGAATTGCTTTTGTTTTAATCTTGATAAAATGAAAATACTAGTTGAAAAATAAAATATATCAATATCGGTTTTATTTATTTTAAATTCTTCTAAATTAACATCTTCAAAATTTTTATCTTTATAATTTTCTAAAGTTTGATTAAATTTAACATAAATTTCTTTATCTTGTGGATTTATACATTCATAAATGAAAGGATTTTCATTTATTTCTACATTTTTAAAACAATTATAATCTTTTAATTGATATTTTGTTATATATTCTAGATCTATAAAAATATCTATATTTTTTTTGTTTTTGTTATATATGGCTTTCCAAACATAAAAAGAAATAATTTCACTTAAACTTTTAGAATTATTAATTTCATTAATTATTTTTTTTGCGTCTTTTAAATTTGGACTACTTGAATCAATTAAATCAATAAATGTAGAACAATAAGCTCTTATATAACCTAGACAAAACAATTTACAAATATTTTTATTTTTTCCTTCAAGTTTACTATTGCCCTTATTATAATCGATCAAATATTTAACGCATTTACTAAATAATTTCAGAGGACCTATTCTCTTCTCTTTTTTTTTATCCTCTTCTTTTGTATTTTTATCTTCTTCTTTTGTGTTTTTATCTCCTTCATCATTTTCAAATAGCATTTTATCTTTTCCAAGAAAAATATCATGAAAATACATTAAAGCATTTTTTTCAAAATAATATAGTATAGTTTCATTTAAAGCATTATATATTTTTTCATCTCTATTTTCATTTTCTGATAAAATATTTTCTATAATAACGGCAACATCATAATCTGTTGCTTTTAATATTTCAGATATACTTTTTGAAAAAATATCTTTTTTTGGTTTTACTAATGGGAATAATAATATTTGTAAAATATCATTTGAATTAATTATTATTTCAGCATCTTTTATAATTTCTTGGAAAATTGCTGCCCTATATCTAACATCTGGAACTTTTTTTATTTCTTTATAAAAAATAAATTTCAATAATTCGAAGTATTTTTTATCAATGTCTATCAATGATTTATTTAATACAGAAATTAAATTTTTAAATTCTTCTACCAACTCCTCAGATTGAATTTTTTCATTTATTTGTAATATTAAATTACTATTCTTCAGAATCAAACATATTTCTGTTAAATTATCTCCATCCAATTTTTCATTTAAAGATAAAATGTCATATACTTTAATTAATTCATCTAATAAATCAACTTCTATCGAAAATAATTTTAATTCATCGTTTAATCCTTTTATTATTTTCATAGCGTTTGTTAATGAATTGATATAATAAATTGTTTTTATTTTTTTTTTTAAATCTGTATAAGGAGGAATAATTGAATAACAAAAGGAAGCTATAATTTTATAAAAACATTCGTTTACTTCAGTAGTAATATTAGGATTTTTTTTTTCATGTGTAATATATCTAAATTTTTCTTCTTTTAAAGTTCTATTAATAATTGTTATGTATTCATTTTCTTTGAATATATTTTTTAAAATATCATATATATTTAAAATTTTTTTTATATAATCTTTATTTCCCAAAATCCAATTAATTTTTTTTAATAATAATTTAATTGGATCATTTTCTTTCTTAATATTGAATCTAATATCTAATAATATATTTATTAATTTATGTTTACAATCATCATAGGACAAATTGAAATAATTAGCTATGTTTTCAAAATCTCCATCTTCAGAACCATATTTTATTAAAAAATATGTAATATAATCATTTAATATTAAATCAGTTGGAATTTTCTTCATGAATTCATAATAGAATTCATCTTCTTCCAGCTTTTTTAGGATTAAAGAAAACAAATATGCATCTTTTTTAATATAATTTTCTTTAGTTTCATTTTCATTTTTTTTATTACTTGAAAAATTTCTTAGCATTTTTTCATTTTTGAAAAAATCATTTTGAATATTTTGAATAATAAAAACTGATATTTTATCATAAAATTCAATGAAACAAGGAATTATAAAACTTAAAATGAATTTAGGTTTATATGTATCTTCTTTAATGCTTATTTTTTCTATATATTTCATAATCATATTTTTTACTGTTTCTTGAAATTCTTCGTTATTTAATTTTTTATTATTATATAATACTAATAATGTTGTCAAAATATTATTGTCTTCTAATTTACTTAAAATCATATCTATATATTTATAAATTATTTCCTTTTTAACATATTCTATAATAAGTGATATTAAATCAACCGTATTTCTATTTATTTTTCCACTTTTATATATTTTTTCAATGATACCTATAGAATCTTCTTTAGGATTATCAATATATGATTCAATTTTTTCTATAATGATTTTCTTTAAATCTTTATATTTCTCATCTTTGAAAAATTCTTGAAGCTTTGTTAAATAATTTTCTTTATTAATTATATCATTTTCTCCTTTAAAATATTTTAAATTAACATTTGTGAATTCAGCTAAAGCATTATTAAATTCATCTTCTGTATTAACTAAATCTTTATCTCTTAGTTTTTGAATTGGATTTGATATAATTTCATCTAATTTTATATCTGGACCATTTAAGTTATCAATGAATAATTGATAAATATTAGAATTAATATCAGGAACTGCAAATATTTTCTCACTTTGAGGTTCAACTTTGAAATTTCTTTTTATGTGAACAATAAAAATAAATTTAAGTTCCTCATTTTTATCGTAATTATTAAAAACAAAAGAAATAAGAAATCCAATTTTATCCATATTAGATTCGTCAAAATGAATAATTATAAAATTTTTATTTTTATTATCATTTTTCTTTTTATTATTATCTTTTTCAGATAACATATTTTTTATATTTCTAAGTAATTGGTTTTCACTTTCAGTTTGGGAAATCATTTTAGAGGTTGATAGTTCATCAGTATCATTTATTATATTATTAAATGTATATATAATAGATATTTTATATGTTGGTTTTTTGTTTAAATATTGTTCTAAATTATAATATTCCTTTTTTTTGTAATATAATTTTTTTAATTCATTATTATCATCTAAATTAACTATTATATCTTGAGGTAATAATTTATATATTTTATTTAATATTTTATCTTTAATTTCTTTAATTTTTTTTTCATCTTTTATAGTTTTTTCATTTGAATCTAATTCATAATAAATCATTCCTAATAAGTGATTTTTATAGCATCCTATTAATAAATTTTTTAACCTATAATTAATTTTATATTTTAATTTATTCTCATATTTTTTTATATCTAATTCAGAAGCTATTATATCAGCAACATTTTTTTGATTTTCATCTATTAATTGAGAAAAAGAAAGGAGCATTTTTTCAAATCTATTCAAAAAAGGTGGATCAAGTTTATCTAAATATTTTTTATTAACCATAACAATAACCCTAAATGATCTACTAATAGGAGTATGCTGTTCAGAATAATTTCCAAAGCAAATTCTTGCATATTGTTTTCCATCTTTGATAATAAAATTTTTATTAAATAAATCGTATAAAAATGCATATATCTGATTTAAATTATGAAGTATAATTATATCACCATTTTCTCCATGTTCTTGAATTTTATTAATGATTTTAAATTGATATTCATTATTATTATCATTAGGGAATGGACTTCCCTCATAAAAATATATATTTTTTTTTATTTCTTTTTCAATTTTTTGATGAATTAATGAAGCTAAAGAAGGGCTTATTCCTAGTAATAAATATCTACTTTTTACGTCTTTTATATTATCAATAATATTCTGCATATATTTAAAATCTTCTAAGCTCGCCTCATCAATAATTGAATCAGGTTCTTCATTTTTTTCACAATATATATTATAAATAATTTCAAAAAGATGAACAGAAGACCATTTTTCTTTTTTCGAAATTTTATCAAAAAAGATTTTATAAATATCATCTTTATATTTTTCAAATTCTCTTAAAGAATCATAATCATTTTCGAAGTCAATAATTATTTCGAATCCCCCAAAATTTCTTTCTATATATTTTTTAATAAGAACTTTATAATCTAGATTATTATTATTCATTTCATTAGCTATTCCTTTTATTATAAAATAAAAATCTCTATTACCAAGATGATCTTCCTTAATTGTTTTGTCTTTTTCAAATAATAATTTAAAATCTTTATTACTTAGGAGAGCTTCATTTTTTTCTTTAGGATTTTTTTCTTCTGAAAATTTTTTTAATTTATTTTTTACTTTTTTATATATCTTATATTCATCAATTTTTGAATTATCTGGTTCATTTTGGGTTTTATCTATTTTTTGATTTTTATCTTTTTGCTCCTTTTTATCAAAAAAGGCCTTGCATTCATCAATATCAGAAAAAATTTTTTTGAAATCTTCATTGTCTTTATAACTTTTTATTAAAGAATTAAATTCTTGTAGTTCATATTGTTTATATACCGTCAATATCTTTAATAATTTTAAATTCTCCTTAAATTGGTAATAAACATTCGGTAATATTTTATTGAATATTTTATTTGAGCCAAAGCTATCGTTGATACTTTCAGCAATAGTTTCAGAAGTTATTTTTAAATCATCTAAATTACTATCTAAATCAGGAACAGATAAATTTAAAGCACGATTTATTTTAGCTGCATCCAAAGTCCAATTACTAATTCCTATAAAACTTATCCCTTTTGTATTTCCATCAAGTTCTAAATGACTATGTAAAGCTTTTAAAGGATTATATGGGGATCTTTCTGCCAATCCTAATTCATCAAATAAAATCATTGAAATAGGTAAATCACTATTATTATTTTTTTTTAATCCATTCAATCTTCCTTCGGCTTTTTTGAATATTTCTTCAACGTCTTTTGCTGTAGTGGAATTTGAACCTTGGAAATAAGTTTGAACTATTGAAGGATATAATTTGAAAAATTCTGTTCTTGAATATTCCCCAACCATTTCTTTATTTATTAATTGAGCACTTAAGCTTTTACTACTTCCGGGTTTTCCAATTATTATTAAAGGTATGTTTGTAACTAATGCTGTAAATAATAAAAATATATTTTCTTTCAAAGATTTATTTTTTCCTATACCTTTGCTTAAACTTATATTATTTAATATAAAATCTTGTTCCTTAGAAAGAATTTCACTAAAATGAAATTCTTCAAAATCTGGTATATTATAATTAAATTTTAAATCTTCTTTTAATTCACCATCATATATTACATCTTTTTGATTAGAATTTTCTGAATTTTGGGAAACATATTTATAATTAACTAATTGCTTAAAAGATTCTTGTATTTCTGTGTCAAAATTACTTCTCGTTGTTCCATCAACTAACCGAATATAATAACATAAATATATTGAGATAATAATAGATTTTAATTTAGTGGATTCTTCACTTCTGCTTTCTTTAGTCACTTTTTCTTTATTTTCAAAATATTTAATTAAAAAATTATATATTTTTTTAAATCGTTTCATTTCCCTCAATGAAACAACCGAGGGATCATATGTATTTCTTAAATAGTCATGACATTTACTAATAACATTTTTAGTAGCTTCTTTTAGTTTTTGATCTGGAATAATATCAGAAATAATACTAGAAATATATTGATCTTCATTTTTTTTTTCTAATTTACCAAAATTAAATACATAATACATCAATGATTGAGGTAAAATATTAACCAAATAAACTAATTGAACTTCATTATCATCGACATTTTGGTAAGGTAATCCACATATATTTTTATTTTCTTTTTTTTTTCTATATGGATTACATGCACCTATGAGTCTTATATTTTTCGCCAGTTCTTTTCTACCATAAGTTCTATTAATGAATATCTCAGTAATAAGTGAAAGAGAATCACATGTATTTAATTCGTCAAAAAATACCCATAATTCACCATTTAAACTTTTTGCTTTTTTATTTATTTCATTCATTTTTTTTGTTAATTTTTCATCATCATAACTTGGCTCTATATTAATTGTTTCTAATGTTTCTTTTCCATTATTTAATAATTGATTTAATTTTTTAATTAAAGCAGTTTTACCACAACCAGTTTCACCCATTAAAATAACTGGTATATTTGCTAAAATTCTATATAAAATTAATATCATTTTTCTGAAATTATCTATGGTTATTACATAGTCATTTTCTTCTAATATCTCTAATAATGATTTTAAATTGTTATCCTTCTTTTTATCAGGCTTTACCGGATTTTCTAAATCTAATATTGTCTTTAAGATTTTTAAGTATTGTAATTTCTCGAAATTTTCTGGTGATAATTTTTTTTTTTCTTCTCTTTTTTTTTTTTTTTCTTCACTTAATTCTCCTAAAGCTTCTCCATTTTTCAATGCTTCAGTAGAAATATTTAAATTATAATATATCCCACGACATTCACCAAATTTTCCATTTTTATTTTTAACAATAAAAATTAATTTTTTGTCAAATTTTTCATTTATTAAATCATTATCATATTCTTTAGATAATATATCAACTTCATCTTTTTTAGTATCTAGTTTATCATTTTTTTCTAATAATATTTTAGAAAAGCCACCATAGGTAAAATATTTAGTGGCCTCAGCAAAAGAATTAATACATTCTTCAGTTACATCATTTTTACCTTTTTTAAAAATTATTTTTTCTCCTTTGAAGATATTATATTGGCAAATAAAAAGATTTATAAATATATGTATTTGGTGATAAGAATATCTTTCTATTTTAATATGTTTTTTAAGCCACTTATATATATCTTTATTATCATCTATACCTAACATATTTTTAAATAAATTAATTTTATCATCTGGCAAATTTAACTCTGGAAGATTTTTTATTGTAATGATATCATTTTTTCTCATGAAAAATTTTAATATTCCATAATTATTTATAAAATCTTTGAAACAGTTTGGTATTTCAATATATATTTCTATATTTGTTGGAATATAAATAACATTTTCATTATTAGAATAAAATTTACTTATTAAAAATGAAAAAAGAAATTCATTTAAAATTGAAACAATATTTTCTTTACTATCAAATAAATCCAAATGAATAGCTATATCTTCATAATTATTTTTTGTTTTGGCATTAATATCTTCCATTATATTATTTAATTTATTATAAATAATATTCTTTGTTATATTCCCACCTAAAGGAAAATATATATATATTTTATTTGATTTTTTTATTTGATTTTTAATTTGAGTTGATTTCCCTAATCCACATATTTCAGATTGAATAATATGAGTTTTTTTATATAAGTCTTCTTTTAAGGGGGCAAAAATTGTACTACTAGATGATTCAGAATCTTTACTATTCAATAAAGAATAAAAATTAATATCAGGCATTTGAAGTTCTTTTGGATTAAATTTTTTTAATTCATTGATAAAGGATTTTCCCTTTTGGTTATAAACAAACACTAAACATGATTTCATATATGATGAAGTATCACTTTTATCTACTTTATTATCATCGTGTTTTTTTTTAAATTCATTATTTTGAAAAGTTAATACATTATCAATGAAAACATTCATACATCTTTGTTGATAAGGCGAGAAAGAACCATTAAGCTCAACTATAAATAAGGCATTATCTTCACATAATATAGCTCTATGAAAAAATGCTTGCATTTCTTCATATGAAGTTTCTTTGCTGTTTATTAATATATTTTGTGCTATAGGTATTTTTCCTACCTTTTCTAAAAATATTTTTAAAATGTCTTCTTCCAATGAAACAGATTTTGAAAAATATGTATATATACCTTTAAGATCATGTTCTTTCTTTATTGAAATTTTTTTATAATGATTTGTAATTGATGATCTATTTTCACTAAAAAGACTAATTATGTAATCATGTATAAAACTAAAAGAATCATTGTTATAGTTATTAGTTTCATTTATATAATCATCAGTTTTTCTTTTAAATGCTTTTTTTCCTTCTTTTATTTCTTTGGAATCTGTAAAATTTATTATATATCTCAGAAGTGAATTTATCTTAGTACTTCCTCGAAAATGATTTATCATAGTATTTATTTGTTTTCCGTATAAAAATCTCGCAGTTGACATTTGTTTATAAACTGAATCTAATTTATCTGTTATACTATATTTAGCTTTTAATAAAAAGTCATGAATATCTTTAAAATCTTTTTTCTTTTCATCTTTACCTAAATAATAATTTACTTCTGGATATGAAATATCTATTCGAATTGATATAGGGAGTGTACTTCCTTTTGTTCTTAATATATTCATTAATTCATAAATTTCATCTACATTAGAAGATAAATCTTTGAAAAATTTTAATTTTTCGTATTTTTTTATATAATTATTTGAATTTATATTAGATATTGAATCTTTCTTTCCTTCTTGCTTTAATTGAATTTTATTTTTTAATTCTTTTATTTTATCCAATGATATAGTTTTATATTTGATTTCTTGATCATAAGTCATTACATTTAAGACATCGTTGTTTTTGTTAAAAAAAAATTTTGATTCATTTATAATTTCATTTATTTCTTTATAAATAGATTGTGAAAAATCAAAATTTTCATTAAGTTCAATCACTGCCTGATAAATTTCTAAATAATGTTTAAATCCTTTTAATATACTAGAATTGTTTTCATTTAATTTCGATTTAATGTGAATAATTATTTCTTTTAACCCTCCTTCAATTTCTTTAAGCTCTTGGAAAAATCCTATGCAATTTATAGTTATAGATATATCATTCATATTAAGACCACTTCCATTAGGATCTACTTTATCATATAAAGGTTTAACATCTTCAACATTACTTTGATCTAAAAACGCCAGAGCCTTTCGGTTTTCAAAGAAAAGATTAAATAAAGTAATATCATTAGTTTTAGTCTCAATATTTGTTTTATAGTCATATATTCCTTCTTTTTTTAATTCATCTAAAATACCTTTCATTTTTAAATTATCTTCTGCATTTAATAAATCTTTACATTTTAATTTCAATTCTTCCAATTCTTTTTTTACAATATCATTATTTTTGAAGTAACTGAAAAATTCAAAAATTGAATTTAAATCTTTTTCATAATTTTTACCATTTAACATTATCATTATTTCATCTTCATTTTGCTGTTCGCCACTAATCAAAGAAGATAATTCATTTTGTATAGTTTTATCTTCTTTATATTGATCTTGAATTTTTTTAATAATATAATCTTGTGAATATTTTGAATCTTTTTTAATTATATCTGCTCCCTTTTCAATTAATAACTTTTTAAATTTTTGAAATTCTTCATATGCTTTATCAAAAGAAGTGATTGATTTATCATTTTGAATATTTTTAATATATGGATTTTTATTTTCTTTTTGATAAAATATTGTAAAAATTTTTGAATTTTTTATTTCATTAATTTTACCTACAATATCATAAGATTCATCAAATAAATCTTGGATTTCTGCTTTTCTTTTGTTAAAATTAGAATATGTTTCTTTTTTTATTGTCTCTATATTTGTACTTATTTTTGAAATTTCATCTTTTTTAATTTGGGAATGATATAATTCCAAAGTATTTTTATAATTTGATAATTTATCCAAAGCTTCCATCATTTCTTTATAGTATTTATTGACAATATTAAAATAAGTTTCATCCGGATTCAAATCGATATCTTGTGCCAAAGTTAAAAGATTTAATTTTTCCATGATTACTTCTTTATTTATTTGATTTGAGAAATTTTTTAGATATTCAAATTTTATTTCTTTATTTTCTATATCTTTAGCAATTTTATCTATTATTTCAATATTATTTTTTTTATATTTATTATCATCTTTCAAATCCAATTTTTGTTTGTACAAAAGTTCATTCAATAATTGAACACTTAAGTTTTTATCTGAAGAATAAAAATCTTTCTCTACTATATAATATTTTACATCTATATCTTCAATAAAATTATTAGCATCATCCTCACTTAGATTTATAATAAAATCAATAAAATCATTTAAATTTTCTTGTTTTAATGTGCCTGAATAATGCTTTATAATAAAATTTTTTATTTGTTCATTTTTATTTTCTTTACAAAATTTAATTAATTCTATATAAATTTTATGTTTTATTCTTTGATTTATTATTTTTGATTCACTTATTTCTTTTTTTAGAAAATCAATTTTACCTTCATTTATGCATATGAAAGTTGTCAAATTAACCATATTTTTTATTAAATTTTCATCTTTTTCATTCAGCTGTCTTGCTTGAGTTATAATTGCTAAACGATATTTATTCTTTATTTGTTTGAGATAAGTGTCTTTTTTACTACCTAATTCTTTTATATCTATTAATTTGAATACAATATCAAAGTCAGATATTTTTTTTATTTTATTAGTAAAAAGTAATAAATAATTATTCAAATTATTTCCGAATTTTTTTTCAAATTTCATTCCTTTAAATTTTGAAACAAATATTTCATTTACTTCTTCCAAATCAATTTTGTCTAGTATTTCAGGATCTCTTTTATTTATATATTTATCATCAGAATAATATTTATCATAATCATTTATAAGTTCAATTATTTCTATATTAGTAATCTTTTGATTATATTTTATGTATTCCTCTGTAAGCTTATGGATTTGTTGGGTAAAAATTCCTTTTCTAAAACTTGAAGTTATTTCTTTTTTAATTTTATCATCAATAGAAGGTGTAACTTTAGTTAAAGTAGTATATTTGTTAAATAGTACTCTTAAAGTTGAGCATAATTCAATATTCTCTTTACTTATTCTTGAAAATTTTTTTGGCAAACTTTCCCAAAATTTAGCGTTTAAAATTATTAATAATTTTTTTTGTTCTTTTGAAAAATTTGTTATTGAACTAATTTTTGGATTTATTATTTCGAACTTAATTTCTTCACCATCTTTTATTTCAGGAATTATAATTGACTGAAATCCTTTTATTTTAATTATATCTTCTTTATTATTCTCCATTATTTCTAGAAATGTATTAATATCTTTTAAATAAAATAAAGCATCTTCTTTAAATGTTTTGAAATCTTTTGTTGTTGTAGTATATTTGATAATCTCATTCAATAGTTCTTTACTTATATCAAGTTGTTTAAAAAATAATTTATATTTTAACATTACCTCAAAAGAAGTTTTTTTGTTTTCATCATTTTTAGAAAGATTATCAAACATTTCTTTATATATATTAACATTATTAAAATTATACAAATAACATAAAATCAATCCATAAAAATCGATTTTATTCAAAGAAAATTTAGAAATTATTTCTTCTCTATTTTCGATGATTTGGTCGAAATTAAATTTATATTTCTGTAAATTTTCTTTGTTTATTTTGTTTACAAGTTCTGTTATTTTTTTATTGAATACTTCGAGAAGTTTTGAGCATAATTCTGTGTTATATACTTTCACAAAAATATTAATTAAAAAATTGAAACTTGGTTTTTTATTGCATAAATTAATTGAATCAGAATACAAAATGTTCAATTTTTTGTACTCTTTTTGCGTGTTTAAAGCTTCTTCAAAGTAATCCATTTTTTCGGGTAAGCCAATTTTAGTCTGATCAATTTTTTTATTTGAAGTTTGTAAAGTAACATCAAATAAAAATGTTTTTTCCTTCATATTATCTAAACTAAGTTTGTATTTTACACCATCAAAATAAAACTCAAATGAAGTTTTATTATCTTTAACTAATTTGCTGGTAAATTTAAAAATTTTAACAATTTTATCTTTCTCTTCTTTTGTTTGAATACATTTAGGCATATTTTCCTTTTCTTTTATGCTGGTGAATTCTACTTTATCATTAACTTTTTCAGAATTAGGTATTTTTAAATCAAGAAGAAAAAAATATTCTTTGCTTGGCTTATCCTTAATCATGTAAATAAATAATTTTATTTTCCAAGTATATCATTATTTTTTAAATAATTATTATATTGAAGAAAAAAAAATTTAAAAAAGGTAAGAACTAATTTATATTAATTAATTTATTGATTTTATTATATATATTATTAATTATTTATTTTAATTATGTCATCAAATGGGGATTGGGGATTGGGGATTGGGGATTGGGGATTGGGGATTGGG
>JAEEGK010016751.1_pt1 | contig 16062 bp, 9 predicted proteins | sample 8958771 | NCBI WGS metagenome assembly JAEEGK01 (sample SAMN16246547, study PRJNA631951) | gut metagenome | biome: gut microbiome; feature: rumen; material: SC-attached | host: Bos | place: Iran: Karaj | collected 2018-10
CCGTAATGTCGAACAGGCGCAACACCAGCTTTCCCTTGCCATTTTTTGCCTGGTTGACACGCTTTTCGGAGACTTCCCAGAAGGCATGCAGCCAGTTCGGGTCCTTCTGCATGAGCACAAGGTATTCAGCATCAAAAGGTTGTTCCAACTTGGCGGCCGGAGCCTTTGCAACAGGTTTTGCTACTGGTTTTGTTACAGGTTTCGCGGTGGCCTTGGCAGCCGGCTTCGGAGCGGATTTAGCAACAGGCTTGGCAGCCGACTTGGCAGCGACAGCCTTTGCGACAGGTTTCGTTGCAAGCTTGGCGGGAGCCTTGGCAACAACCTTGGCAGGAGCCTTAGTGGCGGCCTTCACAGGAGCCTTGACAGCAGGCTTTACGGCCGGCTTTGCAGCGGGCTTGGCAGACGCCTTCGGTGCGGGTTTAGCAGCCGGCTTGGTGGCCGACTTGGCAGCGACAGCCTTTGCAACAGGTTTCGTTGCAGGCTTGGCGGGAGCCTTGGCTGCAACCTTGGCCACAGGTTTAGCGGTGGCCTTCGCAGCAGGCTTTGCGGCGGGTTTAGCAGCCGGCTTCGCAGCAACCTTTTTCACACTCTTTGTTTCTGTTTTTGTGTCCTTAACATTCTTCTTAACAGCCATTTTCAAGCCTCCTTCTTTTTAAATCGTCCAGATTCGCGGTTATCTTCCGCGAGTTTGGCCCCAAGTGCCAACACCCATCAGGCCCACACGGATTCCGAAGAACAATTCTTCCCAGTCCCCGTGCCCACCCGTGGTGCGCTTCCCTCCTTGCAAGGCCAAGTCAATAGTCGTTCCCTTCTTACCCATGGGGAGTCCGGCCCCGATAGAGCCACCATATTCGTAGACATCTTTCACGTACCAACTTTTCATCCAGCCACCAAAACGGAAAGTCGTCCTATCCAAGTATGATTCATAGAACAACGGGCTGCCATCGCGCTGATAACCCAAGGCAATCATGAAATCATTCTGCGTTTCGGTCACTTTAGGCAAGTCCCAGCTCCCGGCAATATTCTCGACATCGGTGTCCCAGGCGCGCCACTGCAAATCCATCATCACGTTATGGCGTTTGTACAAGCGATAGTTCACACCCGTTGCCAAAAGAGCCGGAAATTCGATTTCACGTGTATCGCGAGTGGGGATCAAGGTATCCAATTGGCTAAAACGCAAGTTATAAGTCAAGTCGTTTTTCAATGTATACGGGGTCGTATAAGAGAAGTAGTACGACGACTGGCGACCACGGAACTGCATAGACATAGTGTAGTAGGCGGGATGATCCTTAATTTCCCATGTTCCACTCACATAGTCCGTCACCATGGACTCATTCGTCGCCCAGGAATCCTTCTTGCTCACCTCGCTATTGTCAGGGCCAAGAGTCAGGCTACGTTCCACATTACCCATCACGAAATGAGCGGACGCACCCAACGACATCATGCGGAAGAACGGCAAGCGCACCGAGTAAGCCGGAACGATTTCGTAAATGCTACCCTGATACTTGATCTCGGCATCCATCCTGGAAGCGGAATCCTGAACATCCTCCTCCATATTGGACGCATAGTGCTGCCAAAGGGAAAGACCTATCGCACCGAAAGTCCCCATCGGGAAAGAAACGTTCAACGAAGGCAAAGAGATATTCGTCGTAGAATATGTAGACTTATCGCTTTCGGCAGTCGTCATGTCGATGAGGAAATTCAAGTTGAACACGACCTTGGTATCAAAAGCCATACGAGCAGGGTTCACGACAGACGCACCTTCGGCATCGCCGGTCTTAGCGCCACCCGCAAAACCGCGGCCAGCAGTATTCGCCATTCCACCAAGTGAATTTTCTTCTCCAAGAGCATCGATACCCAACATTGATGCCGAAGCCAGACAAGCAGCACAAAGGATCAAGCACAACAGCTTATTCATCATCACCTCCACGCTTGGTGGCAAGCCACAACTTGAGTGTCGCCGGTTTCTTCATCATGCTGGAGAAGTCGTAGCGGGCGTAATCGTAATGGCTAAGGTACACATAACTTGTATCGCCTTTAGAGACCTTCATCTCAACCGTGTCCCCATTGACAATACGCGTCTTGACAGTATCTTTTTGGATAATCTTGGTCTTGAAAGTGGAGTCGTTGTCCTGCAACTGCGGGTAATACAAGAACATCGTGAACTTCGGCTTTGCACCATAGTTCGCGCGGTTGAGGAAATCTCGCATGCCCTGCGTAACCTGAATAGTCAAGGAATCCCCTTTGTAGAACACCATGTTCTTGTGACCACTCTTTACAACATCCGTCTTATTCAACTTGTAGAATTCCTGCACTGTCACTTCCTTATCCGAGCTGTCGATAATGGAACCGGTCATAACCCGAATTGGCAAGCCAAGATGATTTTCGCCCTTGGAATCATCTCGAGCAAATGTCAATTGAGCAAGGACCACAGCCTGACGGACATCATAGTCATCCCCATTCTTATAAGGGAATTCGTCTCCATAAAATTCGGACAACGCCTCAAAAATGGGCTCTGTCGGATACTCAAAAACAATTGAATCCTTAACACCGCCATGCAAGACGAGGCAATCCGAGCAATCATTATTGACGATGACATTGGCCATGCGGTACGGGGTATAGGTCAAGACTTTGTAAAGAGTATCCCCTTTATCAATAGACCTAAAATTGAAGGAAGCCAGTTTCTTTGTGTTACTCAAAGTGTAGAAACGGTACAAGTTTTCTGTCTCGGGTGCAGCCATGCGCATTTCCAGATGGCAGTATTTATGGCATGTTTTGAGACTATCCAGGAATTCCCCCGGAATTTCAAAGAGAACTCGGCCATCCGCTTTTTTCACATTTATAGAATACGTGGTATCAACGACGGCATCCGGTTTCCATTTTTTAAGGCTCCTCTGCCATACGGAATCCGAGACATCGTAAAGGCTATCCAAGAAGGCCTTTTTCTTGCCTTTCCGCAGTTTCCAGCTTACATTGACCTTTAGTTTTTCCTTGATAGGCAAAAGCTCTACAGGAATGTTCTTATCTTTATAGAACGACGTTAAAACATACAATGCGACATGCGCACCTGTCGTATCGGCTTTCTTGAAGTGTTTCAAGAATAAGGAATCATCTTTCTTAGAACCATACAGGAACTCAAAAGCCATTTCATGCGACATGTTGGCAGAGTTTCCAAAGACAATGCGGCCATCCATGATAAGCGGAGTGGAATCCCTATAGACATTCACTTCCGACGGGACAAGACCATCTACACTAACCGTCTGAACCTTGTAGCTGTCCGGCAATCCCTGGTCCAAAAGCCAGTTACCGAGACCATCCTCATCGGAATCGAATAGGCAAGCAGAAAGGGCCAAAGTTCCTATGGCCAAAAAGGACAATAAAACAAATTTTTTCTTCACGCGGATCTCCGAATCGTGTTGAACTTTTTTCGAGCTATAATATAGAAAATCCCCCTTATTCCAACCCAAATAGCATTCAAAAAATAGAGCCATACTGAGGCCGGCCGTCCATAGACAAAAAAACAACCGAAATATCTATCAAAAAAATCATTCAAAGTGCAAAAAACATATATTAATCGTTGACCAAAAAAACATTTCGAGGCGACCATGAATTATAGATCTTTCTTAAGAAAATCCATTTTGATTATCACGGGATTCTTCTGGGCCAGTTGCGGCGAAGACGACGCACAGCCCATCAGCATCAACGAGCCAGCCTCGGAATCAGGTTCAACCCTCGAATCCAGCAGCTCTGAAAATTCCTTACCACAATTGAGCAGTTCAAGCAACTCCCCCGAATCGTCATCTTCGGCTCCGACTGGGGACGTTTCCAGCAGCAGCGGCGAGCAATTCAAGCTAGCCAGCGACACAAGCGTAACCTGCACATCGAAACAAACCTCCTACAGTGAATGCGTATACTCCGGTGGTTCTAGCGAAGCGTGCTACTCGCTAGAAAGCAAGTTAGAATCCAACAAAACCCAGACTATCGAAGAACTGATTAAAATCGAAGACCGCCTGGAAAATTGCGTTGAAGCAGTCACCGTTTACGGTGTTTCTCCCTGTATGCCGCGAGCAATAACGTTTACCGAATATAATTGTTCAAACGGCAAAACCTATACATATTTAAAGGACGGGTTAGTTTATACAAACGCCGAGTACGACAGCTTGTTCAATAGCAGTTCCAGCGAGGCATCCAGCAGTTCGACTGCTCCCGCTCCGCTCTGCCAAAAGAGCGATTTCATATATAAGCATGATGCTGTTGAAGATATATCAAAAGAAAAGTTAGACAGCCTCGCCACGGCAGGCGAAACCGTTTCCGACAGCCTGAAAAAATGCGTCAGACGTTCGTTCCCGTATGAGGAAGGGAAATATGCAAAGACCCAGATTTGCGACGGCGACACAACCGTGAACCCGCGTTACCAGGCAAAGCTGGATTCCATCCGCGAAGAAATCGACAAGACAATCAATCTTTGCAAGGCGCCCGATGTTCCGGCCGACAGCACAAAAACACCGGCGGACAGCACCGGCACCCCAGCAGACACCACCAACACCCCGGCCGAATAGGACAGCCCTCGAGCCCCGAACCTCGAGCCTTATTTCTCTCGTCTTTCGTCTGTAGGGCGTAGCCCGTTCTCTCGTCTTATTACTATATTTGTCCCCGTAAAATCAAGAGGACATTATGGCCCAATTCAACGCGCATTTCAGGAACATCAACGGGGACGATACCTACCCGCTGACCGACGTCATTTACCGCAGCAAGGTGGACGGAAGCCTGCTCGAAGTCGAACACGACCGCCAGGCCCTTGCAAGCAAGAGCCCCGACGAATGGAAGAAACTCTTTGCCGAACGCCGCATGAGCTTCGAACCCGCCGACATGAGCGGTATCTGGAGCAAGCGCGAGATGGTTCTCCCCGACATGCCGCTCGAAGACATCGTGACGATGCGCGAAGGCTGGAGCCCGCTCTTTGACGCCGCCCCCTTGGCCCGCGAACTCGGCATCGGAAGCCTCAAGGTGAAGCTTTGCGGCAACTCCCATACGGGTTCTTTCAAGGACCTCGGCATGACGGTCCTCGTGAGCCAAGTGAACCACATTATCAAGAAGGGCATCCACCCGATTGACGCCGTGGCCTGCGCCTCTACCGGCGACACCTCCGCCGCTTTGAGCGCCTACTGCGCCAAGGCCGGCATCCCGAGCATCGTATTCCTGCCCGCCGGCAAGACGAGTGTGGCCCAGCTGATCCAGCCGATTAGCAACGGCAGCATCGTGCTCGCCCTAGACACCGACTTTGATGGTTGCATGAAGATTGTCCAGCAGGTCACTGCCGACAACCGCATCTACCTCGCCAACTCCATGAACAGCCTCCGCGTGGAAGGCCAGAAGACGATTTCTCCGGAAATCTGCCAGGAAATGGGCTGGAAGGTGCCCGACACCGTGATTATCCCGGGCGGTAACCTCGGTAACGTCAGCGCCCTCGCCAAGGGTTTCGAAGACTGCAAGGCCATGGGCCTTATCGACCGCATCCCGCGCATTATCGTGGCTCAGGCCGAAAACGCCAACCCGTTCGCCAAGGCATTCGAACGCGGCTTCGACAAGCTCGAACCCATGCAGGCCAAGAAGACGCTCGCCAGCGCCATCCAGATCGGTAACCCGGTCAGCTATCCGAAGGCCGTGCGCGCCATCCAGAAGACGAACGGCATGGTCGTGAGCGTCACCGAAGAAGAACTCGCCAATGCAGCCCACCGCGGCGACCGCATCGGTCTCTACTGCTGCCCGCATACGGGTGTTGCCCTCGGCGCCCTCGAAAAGCTCGTGGCCGCAGGCAAAATCGACAAGGAAGAGAACGTGGTCGTCATCAGCACGGCACACGGCCTCAAGTTCACCGAATTCAAGGTCGGCTACCACGAAAAGAAGCTCGAGAACATAGCCTCCAAGTTCGCGAACCCCGTGTTCAAGGCCCCGGCAGACCTCGGCGCCGTCATGGACATCCTCAAGAAAGAGATGGCGGAAAGAAGAAGATAAGAGGCTAGAATCTAGGATCTAGAGGCTAGAGTGTTTAAAGGCTCCGCGCTATGCGCGGAGCTTTTTATTTGCAGGTATTTGCAGCATCGCGCGAAACTACATACAAAAGAAGAACTAAAAGAAAGGGCCCTCTTGCGAGAGCCCTTTCCTAAGAAGGAGAAAATATGAGAGATTACAGAACCTTGAACTTATCAGGAGGGGAGCAACGATAAAGTTGTATAAGGATTTACCTTTCACCTGCTCACGACCTAGAATATAGCCAAAAAACAAATTGACGGATATTTTATTTTACTTATTTGAAACAACGATTTTAAATACGTCAACTTTTGTTTTCAAAGTTCGTTTTTTTTCATTATTCTTCGCGGAAAACAATCTTGCATTTCGGAACAAAACGGAAGCCGCCGCGGCGGTGACGTTCGATTTCGAAGTACTTCTTCACGCCTTCGTTTTCCTTGCCGTCCTTGTCGTCGGTGCCATTGATATGGGCAATGACGCGGTTCAAGCGGCTTTCGAAATTCGGGCGGAGCGGATCCATGCAGATAGCCGAGTCGCGCTTGAATTCGCGGTTCTCGTATTCTTCACGACCGGTCGCAGTGTATTCGCGAAGCAGGTTGCGAAGGATTCGAGCCGGAACGTTGCGCATGAGGTGCTTGCTGTTCACGGAAATGGAGTCGTCGCTCTTGTAGTAAACAATCGTCACGGAATCGTTCATGGCATCAAGGAGCTGTTCCTGCGCCTTCTGGATGGGCTGCCAGGCCTCGAACTCCTGCTTGACGACAGAGTTCATCAACTTGATGAACGGTTCGACGCAACTGATATTCGCCTTGAACTTCACATCGAGGATGTTTGCCGGAGCACCATAGAAGCACCCCTCTCTGACCAGAACCGTTTTCGTTTTCGGATCAATGACATCCTTGGTTGCCAGTACGCAACCGATTTCCAATTCTCTTTCTTCTTCCCACTTGATGCCGCACTTTTTCACGCACTCACCAAAGAGGGTGCTCTTGCCGACCGCTTCGCCGTTGACATAGACATCACCATCCCTCATTTCAACAGGGAGGCGATTTTCCATAGCTTCGATAAACGAGGTCTGCGAGGCGAGGAAGTTCATGTGTTCGTAGGTCGGAGTCCCCAAAAGAAGCGGGCCGACGCGGAACATGCCGATGATCCAGCGCATCGGGTTGGACACCAAAGCACTCGGAGTTTCGAACTTATAAGTAAAAAGCATCTCGCGATTTTCAGCCACGACCTCGTTACGTAGTACGGCCGCCTGTTTAAGAAATTGGTAACGTTTCGGTATGATTTCCAGGCAGAGTTCGCGGACATCCTTGCAAGAATAGAAGGACGAAATATAAGGCAGGTAGGTACGCAGGACGCACCGAGACGGAATAGCCTCGAAATCCGAGCAGCGCTTGACGATGCGCTCGATGAACTCGTCCGGATTTTCCCCTCGTTCATACAGCCACGAAACGACATTGTTCGCGATGAAACGGTGGGTTTCTTCATCGATAACGGAATCTCCAAAGTAGAGATCGTTCAGAAGTTTCACATTAAAGCGAGGATCTCTCTTCACCAACGTCAGAATTTCCTTGACGGAATAGGAAAGGAGAAGCTCAATGTGAATCAATTGAAGAAACAGATTGGATACCATAATTGTACCTCGTACCTAGAACTTTTGTTTGGCAAAATGTAGCAAAACTTTGTAGAAACAACCAATTTTGTCTATATTTTTGTCATGAAAATGGCCGAAATACACCAATTACCCGACGAAATCATCAATAAAATTGCCGCCGGAGAGGTTATTGAGCGCCCCGCATCCGCCGTAAAGGAACTTATTGAAAACGCCATAGATGCGGAAGCGACCCGTATTCAAGTCCAGATTGAGCAGGGCGGGAAGGCAAAAATTCTCGTTTCGGACAACGGGAAAGGCATGGGACAAGCCGATCTCGACATTTGCTACCTCCGCCACACGACATCCAAACTGCACAGTGCAGATGACCTTTTCCACCTGCACACGAACGGTTTCCGTGGCGAAGCCGTGGCATCGATCGCCGCCATATCCAAAATGACGATTACCAGCGCCACCGACGATGGCGAAAGCGGCCGTATCATACTGAAAGGCGGAGAAGTCGTCGAAAAGCAAGACATCCAGGCCAGCCGGGGGACGACATTCCTCATCGAAGACCTATTCTTCAACACCCCTGTCCGCAGAACTTTCCTCGGCAGCGACACCTCCGAAGGGACCCGTGTGCTGGACGTGGTCATCCGAGCCGCCGTCGCCCACCCTGAAATCCGCTTCGACTACAAGGTAGGAGACAAGTCCGTATTCATCGGAGTCCCAGGAGAACTCAAGAATCGCCTCGCCGAAGCCATCGGTTCGGGCGTTGCCAAAAACCTCTTGCCCGTCGACTACACCGAAGCCCAGATTCACGTTTCCGGTTATATCTCCCCTGTCACCGAGACAAACGGCAAGCGCCACCACCAGTTCCTGTTCATGCGAAACCGCCCCTTCGAAAGCAAGCTGATTGGCAAGGCCGTCTCGCAGGCGTACGAGCCCTACGGAGCACAATGCAAGCCGGTCACGGTGCTGTTCCTCGACATGCCCGACATGGAATTCGATGTGAACGTCCACCCGGCCAAGCGCGAAATCCGGTTCGCCAACCAGAACCTGGTATTCCTCGTCGTAACGCATGCCATCCGCGAAACGTTCAAGGCCGCCATGGAGGCATCCTCCCCCATCATCGACCTGTCCGACGAAAAATACGAGACCTTCACCAATCACTCTACCGGGGCTTCCCCAGAAAGTTATCACACCGATGTTGGCTTCGTGAGCCAGAAGATGCCCTCGCAAGACAGCTTCAAACTCGCCGAACGCAAGCCGCCCAAATACACCACAGAAGACGACACCGTACAAGACCTGTTCTCGCAGCCGGAACTTGGGAAAATCATCTCGTTGGAACCTGGGCAACAAAATGTACAAGCCGCAGCACCCCAACAAGAACAGCCCTGGGCGCCGCCCACATTTTTCCAAGTGGCAAACACCTACATCGCGGGCGAAGATGCCGAAGGCCTGCTCATCATCGATCAGCATGCAGCACATTCACGCATTCTCTACGAGCAGGCACTAGAGACCCTTGCTTCGGGAGCGGCACTGGAAAGCCAGGAACTCCTGTTCCCCGAACTCATCGAGTTTTCGAAATTGGAGCAGGAACTTTTCCATTCCGTAGAAGCAGATCTCAAGCATTTGGGATTCTACATCGAGCATTTCGGCGGCGACACGTTCCAAATCCGAGCCATCCCGAGTGCGCTATCGCTTTCCAGGGCGACCAAGGCCGTCCACGAATTTTTGGACAGTGTCAGCAGCGGGGACCGCAACGACATGGTCAAGATTCAGGACACCATCGCGAAGTCTTGGGCCAAGACGAACGCTTACCAAGCAGGCGACAAGCTCAAGCCCGAAGAAATGGCGATGCTCGTAAGCCAGCTCATGACAATGGACGATCCACTCAAATCGCCCTACGGCACACCGACGTTAATGCGACTTTCTCTCGACGAACTGTCCAAGAAATTCAAGCATTAACTCGCGGGCAGTCATGCCCCCAGAAAGTTTCGACCTTATCGACTGTATGACAATGTCTGTCGATTGTGATACAGCCTTTTGGCATGCGCCTAAAATGCGCTTTGCCAAATCGTTCGAATTCGCAAAAGGCGGAGCAATAAACTCTTCGTAAAAAGGCTCTCCGGCAATCAGGTTCGGGAGGCCAAAACTTTTGGAACGGACGAGTATCTTCCCAAGCACATAGGTCAACAAATCTGGCTTCGTGCAAATGACCATCGGAGTCGCCGCCAAGGCCACCTCAAGCGTTGCCGTTCCAGGGCAAACCAAGGCAAGCGAGGCCCGCGAATACCGTTCGAGACGTTCCTCTGTACTGGTGGGAATCACTTCTATTTTCACTTCACACGGCGTTTTTTTTAGGGCAAGATTGTCGACTATTTCCGCAAACGGGCGACACAGCGATTCCCTCGCGGCAAGAATCGTCACGCTTTTACCCCCGCCTATATGATACGCCGAATCTAAAGCCGGCTTCAGGAAAGTGCGGATATTCCGCCTTGCCTGCGCAAGACGGCTTCCCGGCAAAAGGAGCACTTCGCCGTTGGCAGGTTGCCTTGCAGGTTGCGGTGCAAGAGCCAAGGGATGCCGCATCAGCCGAGCCCCACAGCCATGCTTACGGTACGCATCCACCTCGAAATCAAAAAAGACAGCCAAAGGAATCCCACGGAGTTGTTTCGCCCGACCAGGCTTCCAGGCCCAAATTTGCGGCGGTGCGACATACAGGACCGGCTTACCCAGTCGCTTTGCAAGGCGCACCAGTTTCATGTTGAATCCGGGATAATCAATAGCCACAAGCGCAAGGCATTGCGGACTGCAAAGAGCAGAACGAAGCACTTCGAGATCCTTGCGTAAAGTTCTGCAACTCGCCAACACGTCGCCGAAACCAGATACAGGGAGGTGTTCAAAATTGACGAGCGGATTTAGCCCTGCACTTTCCATGCGGCGGCCACCCGCTCCACAAGCGCCCCAGCCGGCCTCTACAGCCTCACGGACAAACGATTCACCCAGAATATCCCCGGAATCCTCGCCCGCACAAAAAAGGACAAAAGGCTTTCCACCGGGGGAATCCATAAAACCTACCGGACCTTGTTCGAAACCCAGAACTTGACGACGCCCAAATCTTGCTTGAGCCACTTCAGCAATTCCGGACTGTATTCCACCTTGGACTTTTTCAGCGTCAGGGCGTGTTCATAGCGCGATTCCGTTTCAATATGGCAAACGATTTCGCAGCCGGTCCCTTCGACAAACGGTTCAAAACGCGCAAGGCCTTCTTCCATTTTCGCAAGGAAATCATCCGTAAGCATCATGGAATAGAGCGTTATATGCACGTACTTCACCATGCTTTCGCGGACACGGTCGAGTTGCACCACCTTGTCGACAATCACCTGGAATTCATCGGTGAGGTTCTTTTCGCGGTCCCGCTTCTGCTCCAACTGGCCCTGGACAAGCACGCGGTCGTCTTCAGAAACACTGTCGCGGAGGTCTTGCCAAATGTCCTTCTTGAAGAACAGTTCGATGTCGCCGTGGAAGTCCTGAATTTTGCCGACACCAATAGTATCGCCCTTCTTTGTCTCGATGGAGCGCATCATCGTGACGACACCGCCAACGCAAACACCGTGGCCGATTTTCTTTTTCAGTTCGTCTTCGGCAAGGCTGCACGTGGTAAAGCCGGAAAGTTCCGGACGGAATTCGTCGAGCGGATGGCCCGAAAGGAACAGGCCCAGCACGTCGCGTTCCTTGTTGAGCATTTCCATCGCGGTCCATTCTTCCGCTTCTTCGAGCGTCTCCGCCATATTCTGGATGGTTTCGGGGCCGCCCAAGTCGAACAGCGAAACCTGCCCCTTGGCCTTGTCTTCTTGGCAGTGGGCAGCCACTTCGAGCGCACGGTCCACCGTCGCAAACTGCACGGCACGGCTCCCCGGCAAATCGTCCAAGGCGCCCGCCATGATAAGGCATTCCATCACCTTCTTGTTCAGCGGCGGACGCTTTTCCTTCTGCATGCCCTGGTATTCCACGACGCGCTTGCAGAAATCAAAAATATCCTTGTACTTGCCGCGACGGTCACGTTCGGCCACCACGTCTTCGACAACGGCGAGGCCCACATTACGGATACCGGCAAGCCCGTACAAAATCCGCCCATCCTCGTTCGCCGTAAACACGCCATATGAGGAGTTGATGTTCGGAGAGACGACCTCGATTCCCAAGCGTTTGCATTCCTGGATGATGGTCACGATGTCTTCCGTCTTGCCCATCTTCGATGTCATCGAAGCGGCCATGTATTCGGGGCCGTAATTAGCCTTCAAATAAGCCGTCTGGTAAGCCACATAGGCGTAGGCCGCCGCATGGCTCTTGTTGAATGCGTAACCGCAGAACGGGAGCACCGCATCCCAGACCTTCTGGATCATGGCACGGTCGTACCCCTTCGCAAGGCACTTCTCGAAAAATTCCGGTTCGAGCTTTGCCATCTTCTCGGGCATCTTCTTGGCCATGATACGGCGGATATTGTCAGCACCGCCCAGCGTGTAACCACCCAGAATCTGGGCCAGTTTCATCACCTGTTCCTGGTACACAATCACGCCGTACGTTTCGCCCAAAACCTGTTCCAGGTCAGGATGGTAACAGTCGATTTCTTCTTTGCCGTTCTTACGCGCAATGAAGTGCGGAATCTGTTCAATGGGCCCCGGACGGTACAGGGCGTTCATAGCGATCAAGTCAAAGATTCGCGTCGGTTTCAGTTCGCGCAGGTACTTCTGCATACCCGGCGATTCGAACTGGAACACCGTAGTCGTCATGCCCTTGCCGAGCAGGTCAAAGGTTTTCTTGTCATCGAGCGGAATATGGCCCATGTCCAGGTCAATCTTGCGATTCTTCTTGACCATGTTCACCGTGTCCTGAATGATGGACAAGTTGATGAGGCCAAGGAAGTCCATTTTCAAAAGCCCGATGTCTTCGGCGTAATGCTTGTCGTACATCACCACCGGCGTATCGGCAGGGGCGGCACGGTAAAGCGGGGCCAAGTTGTAAATCGGAGTCGGCGTAATCACCACACCGCAAGCGTGCACGCCCGTCTGGCGCGGCAAATCTTCGAGCGTAAGCGCGATGTTCCAAAGGTTCTGGTAACTCGCACGGCTATTAATCATCGCCTGCAAAGGTTCAGGGCTGTAACCGTCTTCGAGATTGTTGCCCTTCTTGTCTTTGCCCGTCCAAGCCTGTTTGAGGCTAAAGTTCAGGGTGCGCTGCGGGAACAACTTGGTGATGATTTTCGCCTCTGCAGGCGGGAGCCCCAGCACGCGAGCCACGTCAGTAATCACCGCCTTCGACTTGAGCATGCCATAAGTAATAATCTGGCCCACGCAATCGCGACCATACTTGTCCGTCACATACTGGATGACGCGGCCACGGTCCCTATCTGCGATGTCGGTATCGATATCCGGCATGCTCACGCGTTCCGGGTTCAAGAAACGTTCAAAGAGCAAATCAAACTTGAGCGGATCGATGTCGGTAATACCGATGATGTAGGTGACAAGCGAGCCTGCCGCAGAACCACGCCCCGGCCCCACCGGAATTCCGTGTTCGCGAGACCAGTTGATAAAGTCCCACACAATCAGGAGGTAGCCCGCCACGTTCATGTTGCGGATACAGTTCAGTTCCTTGTACATGCGCTTGGCCACATCGGTCTCGTGCGCAGGGAACTTGAAATCTTCGTCGGGGAAGCGCCACTTGAGGCGTTCGTTACAAAGGTGCGTTATATATATATCCGCATCGCCGCCCGGTTTGCACCAACGGTGCGTGTTCTTGTCCCAAGCCTTGTTGTCGTCGTCGTTGAAAAATTCCGGCGAAGAGAGTCGTTCAATTTCCGCCTTGTCTTTGTCGGTAAGCGCATCGGGTTCAATACCTTTCTCGGCGCAATAAGTCTCCGTGACCTTTTTCTTCTTGTCCTTGATGACGCCCTTCAGTTCGCGTTCGCGGATGACCGGGTACTCGGCATCGTATTCGGCCTTCATGTACCCCTTGATTGTCTGGTATTCCTCAGAAGCGAGGAACTCGTCCGGAATCTTGAAACGCGGCCAGAAATCGTCGCCAATACCCGTTTTTACGGTAAAATTGCACCGTTCCGCAATCTTCACCGTATTTTCAATCGCACCCGGAATATGGCCGAACAACTTGACCATTTCTTCTTCGGTACGGAAATAGAACTGGTCTGTGGGGAAACGCTTGTCCGTGAAGTCGTTCAGGGTGGACTTGAGCGAGATGCAACGCAACACCTTGTGGGCCATGGCATCTTCGGACTTGATGTAATGGACATCAGCCACAGCCACAACCTCGCGCCCCATTTCCTGAGCCAACTGCACATTGAAATCGTTAACCAGCTTTTGCTGGGGAACCCCGTTGTCGCATACAGACAAATACAGATGTTCGCGGTCGAAAATCTTGTCCAGGCAGTCCATGTATTCGCGCGCCATGGCGTTGCGGCCCGCAGCCACGTTCTGCCCGTAACGGCTAAAAAAATCGCCCGCGATGGCGATAAGTCCTTCCTTGTGCTGGTTCACCACCTCCAGCGGCACCGAGGGAATTTCCGCCCATCGTTCGCTCTCTTCGTAGCGGTAGCTCACGATGCGCAGCAGGTTATAATAACCCTTTTCGTTTTCAACAAGCAGCGTCAATCGTTCAAAAGTCGTCGGATCCTTCTGGCTTGCGCTCGAGGAATCAATGTAGACATGGCAGCCGTAAATCGTCTTTACCGGCGGAAGCCCCTGTTCCTTGCGCTTCTTGTTCAAGTCCTTGCCACGGGTCTGGATTTCCAGGATGCCGAACATGGCACCATGGTCGGTGAGGGCAACAGCAGGTGCATTGTCGGCAGCGGCGGCGGCAAGAATGTCGTCTAGACGGGCAGACGACTGCAAAACAGAAAATTCGGAATGGACTTGCAGGTGAACAAAGGGCATGACTGCAATTTAGTAAATAGTAGTTAGGGGTTAGGGGCTAGAATCTAGGGGCTAGGGGGTATGAGGTCGGCGCGTTGCGCCTTTGAGGTATGAGGTCGCGACCTTCGGTCGCTTTGAGGCTTGAGGAAAGTAGGAAGTAGACAGTAGGAAGTAGGCAGTAAGTATCTCACCTCATTGCTCACTGCTCATCGCTCACCGCTCATCGCTCGGGCCTCGTGCCTAAAAATCTTGTCATTGCGAGGGGCATAGCCCCGAAGCAATCTCCGCCGGTCATATGAAGCCATGTGGTCGGCGCGTTGCGCCTTTGTGGTATGAGGTCGCGACCTTCGGTCGCTTTGAGGCTCGAGCTCGGTCGCTAACGCACCCTTCGAGGAGTGAGGCAGTAGGAAGTGAGAGGTTAGAATCTAGGGTCTAGGGAGAGATATCACGGCTTCGCCGTCTTATATTGACGCACGAAGTGCGTGACTCTTTTCACTAGTCTCCCACCTAAAGGTGGCCATGCCCACATAAGTGCTAAAGCACTAAGTGGTCAAAGGTAGCCTCTAATCTCTAGTCTCTATTTTCGTGCCTAAAGCCTCATAGCTCATTGCTCACTGCTCATACCTCGAGCCTCGTGCCTAAAATTTGTATAAAAATGTAAAATTTACGCAGGCGAACGTAAAATCTGCGAAATATTCAGCCACTTGCCTTATAAATTCTTATTTTGTGTGCATCTAATCTTAAGGAGCATATATGAAATTGTCTCATCTTTGCCTACTCGTCCTCGGCGTCATGCTGCTCTGGGGATGCTCTAACCGTTCTTCATCCCCCATCCTTATTGAACGCGGCGTAGGCCAGAACGAATACGAACGCGAATACTTTGCCATTAAGGAAAGCATGGGTATCGACAAGCGCCTCAAGGACGTGTTCAAGCAGGGATACATCGAAGAAGGCATGACCAACGACATGGTGAACCTGCTCTGGGGACCTCCTGATCACGAATCGGAAACCGATACCAGCTGCGTGTGGGAATACTACACTCGCGAAGGCGAACTCATCACCCGCCTCATCTGGAAGCATCCTGAACAGGCTCGTCTGAAGGGCTACGAAAACGAATGGATTCTCAACAAGATCGAAGGCGACCGCTACGGTGGTTCTCCGGCTCCGACATCCAACCGTTCTAGCAACTACAACTAACCTTAGGCCGATTTAGGTCTACAGGAACGCGAATTTCAACAATTCGACAGAAAAAGAGCCTCTCTGGGCTCTTTTTCCTTTTATTACGGGCCCATTTTTTCTATATTTACGCGCGTTAAATTTTATAACCTCTCAAGGAGTCAATTATGCGTCAGTACATCATTGCTGGTAACTGGAAGATGAATAAGACCGTTAGCGAATCCGTTCAGCTCGCTAAGGATATCGTGGAAGCCGCCAAGGACGTGAAGAAGACCGAAGTCGTCATCGCCCCGACCTACCTCGCCGCTGCCAAGGTTGCCGACGTCGTCAAGG